>Ga0155584_1012_pt1 | contig 22252 bp, 17 predicted proteins | sample RifCSPhighO2_12_FD_107241 | JGI IMG/M metagenome (GOLD analysis project Ga0155584, IMG submission 107241) | Gammaproteobacteria bacterium RIFCSPHIGHO2_12_FULL_40_19
CTGCGCTCTAAACATACGTTGCAGTCGCTATCGCTCTTGCTTCCATCAACTTCGTATCACGTTCAACAATAAATTTAAATGGGACAGCCCTGTCCCCCTCGAAATCGACATTTTACCCGTTCACAGAAAAAAGTATTACTTCTCACCAGGTTTTATCATTAACATTTTTGTCATATCGTCTTTCCGAATGGAAATCGCTGGCATTGTATTTTGAATATAGTTTTTTTTATTTAAATCCAAGAAATACGGCATACCATAATTAAGATGCAATAAAATAACATTCAGCAACACAGTTAAGCATAAAATGGCAAACAAAATTTCCCGATTTTTTTTCAACGGTGGATTTGCACGACACACCGAATTTGCTGCAGAAAAAACGCAAATTAGCCAACACACCAAACTCGCCGCAGAAGAAAAATTTTGAACATACCAGACGGTTTTATAAACGGATGACATCCAAGCAAAATACGGCAGCGCCAAAGCCAGTATAAAAAAAATAAAAAATGTTTTTGAAAGCGCGTAACGCGCTGAAATTTTAAAGAACACAACGACGGGAATCAATAAAAATAAGAAATAATAGATCCATGCCAACGGCGACAGCAGCAACCCAAGCACAATTAAAAAACTAACACGCAACTCATCCGAAAATTCGGGCAAAGAACGCAAAAAATAATAATCATAAATCAACCATCGTATCAGCACATATAACGAGAGAATAATGATCGATAAACGCAATTGAGGCATGTATGATGGCAAATTGAATACCGTAACCAATCGCGCAACCACCCCTAGCAAAGAACCATTCATAGGAAATGTTGAATGAGAAACAACAAGATATTCATTTTGCGCCATCCGAAAAAAATCATGATATACGGCCCAATGAAAATATATAACCGGCAGAAAGAAGAAAAATAAAAATGAACCGACAAACAAAAGGGAGAGTCGCCAATTGCGTTTTGCCACAAAAAATAAAAAGAAAATTAAAAAAAACAACTTTAAACTTGCCAACAAAGCAAAAACAACTGCAGCAGATCGCCAATGTTTCAAATTTACCAATAAAAAAGCGATGGAAAAAAAAGGTAAAATAAAATAACTGACCTGACCTAACTTTAAAGCTGACAGACTAGGCCAACTCAGAAATAGCAGCAATAAAAGCGGTAGATAATACCAAAGACTCAGCGTTTTAAATAAACGCAGTAAAACATAAAGACTTAAGGCAGCACAAAATAATGCAGAAAAACTCCATGCCAGCGCATTTACTGACAAGCTATTACTAATATTAACAAGGCCTTTTAAAATAAAACACATGGTTGGTGTGTTCATGTTAACAGCACTTAATGTCGGGCTGGTTTTAGCGTTCGTGGTAGTAATTTCATTTTCTTTTACGTTAGCATAAGCGAGCACACGCACATAAAAATGCTCACTATAAACATCCAATGGTTTGCGTAATGAAATATAAAATGTTTTATAATCATTATCATAAACAGGTGTTGCATAAATAATTTGTCGACAGGTTAATACGGTAAAATAGGCAATTATCAATAAACAGGCAATATTCAGAAAAAGTAGTTTTCTCTTTTGAACGCCTTGTATTTCATCCATCATTGACATAATGTTACTCGCTCACGACACCTGTCACAGAAAAAATTAAGGGCACACTTTGCAAATATTTTTCCTTTGCAAGGCTGTTAAAAAGGTAAAATAGATAAGAACGGCGACACAAACAATATTCAATAAAATTAATTTGTAACGTGTCATTTTATTAGACCTTGAATCGATACAAAATGAATTGAGGTAAACGTTTAAAGATAAACATAATCCATTGCCAAAAACTGGGGTAATAAACAATCGCTAATTTTTTTTTAGCAGCACGTAAACAGGCTTGTGCACACGCTAAAGGGCTTGCTGCAGGAAATAAACCCTTTTTACCATAGGTCATGGGAGTATCTATATAACCGAGCTTCATTAATGTTACTGATACATTATCTGGCATCAAAGCACCGCGCAAACCTTCGCAGAAAGTCGCCAAGCCTGCTTTGGCAGCACCATAATCGAAATTAGGAGGTCGACCCCGATCGCCCGCTACCGAACCCAACACTAAAATTTCACCTTGTTTTTGCGCTTGAAAATGCGGCAAAAATGCAAATGAAAGAGAAACGGCGCTTGTCAAATTCGCATTAATCATTGTCGCTGCTTCATTGGCAGAATGCGCTATCGATTCACCCGGTATCATCAAACCAACTGCGATGAATAAATGAATTGGGCCTTTTGCCAATTGAATACAGGCATTGGCGATGGAGGAATGTAGCTCTGTTTTGACAGCATCAAAAAATAAATAATCGACTGATACAGCATAGCGTATCTGCAAATCAGCTTGTATAGCAGCTAATTTTTTGTCATCCCGTCCCAATAAAATTAATTGATCACCTTGCATTGCAACAACCTGTGCAAATCGCATTGCAATTGCACTGGTTGCACCGGCAATAATCCAACACACTTGACCCATGTTAATTCCTAATTTGCAGTCGTTTTGAGAGCAATGATTCCCATCGGTGTTCTGGATCGATTTTGTTTAATATCTCTCGAAATTCTTTTAATTTCGGATACATCAATGCAAAATTATCGGCAGATAAACTGGCATCTTTTGCCAAATACGTTCTACCCTGATGTGCTACTGTTATTGTTTCTAATTGATTCAGTAACGATAAAATATTTTTTTGATTCGGGAAATCAAGTGCCAATGTAAATCCCCGTATCGGAAAGGATAATAAACCACCACTTTCATCACCTAATGTTTTCAATACAGCCAGATAAGGCAGATGAGATGAAGCACGCACTACATTAACAATTTCAGTTATTCCTGCATTTGCTGCATTATCTGGAATAACACATTGGAATTGGTAAAATCCTTTTTTCCCATACAAATGATTCCAATTTTCCAGAGCATCTAATGGATATAAAAATTCAGGCAACGATTGCGTAAAAGATTTTTTTCGATGTGCTGCATGGTGATAATATAAGTGGTTAAAACAACGCATACTGACATTATTTAAAAAATGACTGTAAAAATTAGGCAACTGTCGCGAACGCAATGGTTGTAATTCAAGCACAACACTATCGGGTTCCGCTGTCGATAAAATACCACGACCACTTTTTTTTGCAGAGGAAATCATATCAAGCCAGGCAGCACTGTAAGTGGATGTTTCGCGTACCGCCTGCAGTCGCAATAGCATCGTTGTAAGATCAGGTATCATTTCATGGTGGGTAAGCACCGCAATCGTTTGTTTTTGTAGCTGCAAACAAGCGATTGTGATAATGCCCGTCAAACCTAACCCACCGATCGTTGCAAAAAATACACTTTGATTTTCTGTCCGGGAACAACGAATGATTTTTCCACTCGCTAATAGTAATTCAAACCACACAACATGCTGACCAAAACTTCCTTTACTCTCATGATTTTTACCATGCACATCATTAGCAATCGCACCACCAACCGTTACCCATGCCGTACCCGGGCTCGTGATTAATCCTATTTTTCGCGGCAAAAAAGTAGTTTGGATATCACGCAATGTAACACCAGCCTCGCAAACAAGTTCTAATGTGTTTGTATCAAACGAAATGAACCGATTTAATCGTGTCGTAAGAACGCTGGTTCCTCCGGCCGTTAAAGCAACATCACCATAACTTCGACCACAACCATAGGCCAAAATGGATTGCTTCGCATATTGTACAATGGGTTGCAAATCCGCTATAAACTCAGGACGCATCATAGGCGCTTTCGCAGTAATAACGCGCCCCCATCCTGCTTGTATTTTCATGCATGATTTCATAATGGATACATCAACGCAGCAGATACGATCACCCACGCAATGGTGGTACTGAGTAATATTTTATCGGTATACAACAACGTTGTCGGCGAACCAGATTTTTCTTCAACCAACGTCAATTGTAAATATCGCAGGATGCCAAATAAAACCAATGGCACTGTCATATAAAAATGCGCTGTGCCCAAATGCATTTCTGTCATATTTAATGTGGTATATATCGTATAAGCGATCAATAATGCACTCAGCGTAATTGCGATGCATGTGTCGATAAAAACAACGTTGTACCCACGAATACTTTTGCGATGCGTTTCATCCATCTGATGTACAATATCATCGCGCCTCTTTCCTAATGCCAAAAATAAGGCAAGCAATCCTGTGCACATGAGTATCCATACAGAAGGCGTAACCTGTATCAATCTTGAACCTGCAACGACGCGCAAAATAAATCCAGCAGACACACAATAAATATCAACAATGGCAATGTCTTTTAAACCCATGCAATAAGCAACATTGAGCAGATAGTAAATCAAAACGATCCAGAAAAATGACATCGACACATAAAATGCGCATAACAAACTAAACACACTCAAAACAACAAAAATAAATTGCGCCGTTTTTAAAGTAATTCGACCGCCCGCGATGGGACGATTGCTTTTGATGGGATGTAATCGATCAGCAGCACAATCTCTTAAATCATTCAGGACGTAAATACTAGAGGCAGTCATGCTAAAAATAATTGCGCCCAATAAAACAAGCAAAACTTCTGAAACATGCAGCAAGCGCGGCGTAAAAAACAAAGGCGCGAAAAGAAAAAGATTCTTGATCCAATCCCTTGGGCGTAGCAATCGAACAAGAGAACGTTGTTTACTTTCTATATGCCCTCCTTACAAACACTGCGTCTCCCACTCACTTTGACTGCTCAATTTGGTGCAATATAATCATAATCTGATCTAAAACCAACGGAGCCGAATCGCCACGCATATTCTCTTCTTCAGCAACTTCCAATTCGCGCTCATCAAAGGCCCATTGCTTTAATACCACAATTTTCTCTTCCCGCGACAGGCGCTCGTCCAGCAATACATCCTGCGGAAACTCATAGCTAGATGAAGGATCCGAAATAATTCGCTCAAATTCATCCTTTGTAATAGTCGACACGGCTTACCCCCCTACTGTCACACAAACTGTACAGTATGTATATTAATTATACATGCCAGCAGAATTTACTACAAAAATATATTGCATCTTGTTAATTTAAAAGAAAATTCAATGTTGATCAAAAAATGGCTCATGCTTAAGATAAGGGCGCTCCGTTCAAGACAGTGGTGAAGTTTACCAACTAACACATTGTTTTTATTTATTTTGACCCGCTTGCTCAGCGGAATAGTATTGTTTCAACAAATCATCAATCATTTGCTTAATAACACTTTCTTTACCTGAATCATCTAAAAACCCAACTTCTTCTTTAAAGTTAGCGTACATATCCTCCAAAGCTTTCGTGGCACTTCCATCAGGAAATTGCTGCGCCAATATTTGTCTGGCTGCACGAGGGCCAATTTTTTGATACAGCACATTACGAATATTCACGTCTTCAGCGGAAGTATTTAACGCCCATAATTCAATAGGCCCTAATGTCGACGTGAGCAACTGTGTATTCATACCGCCTTTCGTTGCAAATTGTGCCAGGAAAGTAGCACCACCTTCACCTGGTCCATGCACCCTCGCTTTCAATGCTTGACGCGCCGTATTTGATAAACCAAAAACTTTTGCGGTTTTTTGCACCGCCTGTTCAGGACCCGATTCCATAATAAAAACAGAGGTCGCAAACTCAACCATCACTTCATCAAAATCATCCAATGACTGCGAGAGTAAGGCAATTTGTACTTTCCACTTACGGCCTTCACGCATATCTTGAAGCACTTGATCACGCACCGCTTGCGCTTTTGAAGTGCGATGAAATTCATCCAGTACAATGCGCTTGGGATCTTCACGAATCTCAGCGATGCGCAATTGATGATAGCTTCGATAGGCTTCGGGCATATTAGCGACATTATCTTCTATCAAGAAGTAATGACGCGCCAAAATATATCGCGCGAGCATATACATAACGGCTGTTTGTCGATTCGCTGCGTCACCACCACTTCGCGCCACTTCATCCAAATCCAAAGCGACGATCTTCGCTTCGCCTAAGTCAAATTGCGTTGTTTGCGCAATAATCGGGTATTCCCGTACGGCACTGGAAATCATACGCGCAAACGCATGAATCAAATCTTCATTGGTGGGCGTTGTAATTTTGCCATACAAATCTTTAACGGCAGGGATACGACAAATTGCCGCGACATCCGCTAAGACAGGAATGGCGAAGCGTTGCGCTAATGTCGCCTCATGTGGAAAACCCGCCATGAACAAGGCATCCGTAATTTCCCACCAGGTGGTTTGTGCATCACGAACAAATCCTATCTCTTCTAAAATGCCATCCACGACATCAGACATACCCGTCGTGTATACGTTCGGTTTTCCATCATCGGCAAATGATTTGTATAACTCATCAATGACAAGTCCTGCCATATCAGACACACCATCATAGGCTTTTTCGCTTCCCACGGGTGTAACGAGGAGCGTTATAAAATTCACTAAGAAACCACGCTCCAGTGGCGCAGGAAAACGACAACCCAATTGTGTATCAAACGGGTTAATCGCATAATCAGCGCGCATCCGCAAACGATGATGCGCCACCAAGTGTTTTTGATTCAGCGGCAAGGCATCTTTGAGCAAGGTAATTAATCCGCTACTCGACGGACCAATGTCAATAATCGATACGCGCGGTAAACGCAATATGCCAGGCGATAAACAAACCGCTAAATTAATGGCATTGGACAAAACAGATTTACCAGAACCAGGCCGTGCATAAAACAAATCAATCCAAGTGGTTTGTTGGCTCGATCCTGGATGATACGGCCATGGCTTCCCATCAGGAGAACGAAATAAAACCGCGCCATTTTTCCAAGGCGAGGCAGGACGAAATAACGGTAACATGTAAAGCACATCAGACAATGGCGCAATACTGGGCGATGCAATATTTTGCTGGGAAACTCCGAGCATCGTAGAAACGGCACCTTGAAATGCATCCCCTGAAATTTCAGAGGTATCACAAGAACCCCACCCCTGAATCGCTTTAGTGAGCATCGAAGCACGGGCACGCAATAAACGTTCATCACCATGGGGCGCCCACGTCGAAGCAGCCACGCGTAACCGCACCACTGCATCGTCCGTATTTAAGTTAATATATTGCAATAGCTTCAACGAATCACTGATTAAACGATTCTGTGCTGAAGTGATACTCAATACGGAAGCCAGCGCACTGCGGATTTGCGCATAGCCCAAGCCATCACTTTCAATTGAAAATGACATACGCCAAGGAATTTGCGTTTGTAACGTTCGTGAAAACAAACGCACAAAGGTTTGAATTTCTTTGGGAAACAAATCAATGAACACGGTGGAGTAATCCAGATCTCCGATGCGTACCGTGCGCAAATCTAAATTTTCACCATCTCTTGGCAACACTTGTTTTGCCAGCGCAGGCCAAAGCACATCAGAAATTTCACCCTTAATGTTTTTTAAGCCTTTAATCGTGATTTTATCACCCGGCAAGACAGGGCTCCAATTCACGGCAGTAAAGTCTGAATCAGCGCTACGACGAATCGCATGAACAGCTTCATGCACTTCCAGCAGTGACACGATTAATCCATATTGCTGGAAATCATTCACAACAGATCGCACAAAGGAATCATGACTTTCACGCAAATCAGGTACTGCAGCTAAAATATTTTGTGTATAGCGAAAGGCGGGGATTGCTTGCTCTTTGATTTGTTGCATTTTTTCCCTGTTAGCACGCTTTAATTGTTCATTTGTTAAAGATTTTAATCCTGTGCAAAGTACGATATACGTTTCTTCATGCGCACAATAACGGGATATGTGCCGTATGCGTTCTGCAAATAAATCATCTAAACGCAAAGATAACCGTTCTGCGGTGCTTTGCGCCGACGCAAAAATATCGGTGATTTCTGCCTTAACCTCATCTCTGTTGTAACTAAAATAAACCTGTATTGAATGTCCCTTCTGAGACATTGTGGTCTGTAAAGTTTGCTGAAATCCAAGTTGGATTTGATCAAACTCTTCTCGCCCAATTAAAGACTTCACGCCATCTACACGAATCATCGAAAGGAGAGAGCCATCATTATTTACCAAACTCGTTGGACTATCAGCCGTTTGTAAATCGCAGTAGGATGCACTTGTCTGCATTAAAGACGTGCTCATCCACGATATAAATGAACCGAAAAATTCAGAAACGCCTGAAAACATACCCATACTTATCCTGACCTCACCACAAATCACTCAGACAGCGCACTCAAGCCTGCCTGTGACCAATTCAAAATTTCAGTTGAAAATCGCGCCATATTCGGGAGCAACCGAAATGTTTTAATAATAGTATCCTGAATTGCTGGTTTTTTTTGTTCACTCGCGTCGATGAGCATCTGACCAAATTGCGCAGGATTACTCAACCCTTCACCAATCTTTTCTTCAATCAATTGTGCACGTAATTTTAAACTACGATAAATATTTTTTGCATGTGTCGCATTTTTCAATCGGTAAGCCATCGACGCAAAAATAACATGACAAAGTGCGTTTAATTCACTCTGCCGCATTTCAGGTAAATAAATCAGCACACCGCCACCAAAATCACTTTTACCCACCGCTTCCAGAAAAAAACATTGGGCACATAACCCGCAAGCGGTTACCAAATTGTGACGTTTGTTGTCAGTATAATTACCATTCAAATTAATCGTTTCTAAATTTTCTTTCGCCTGAAAACGACAAAACTGGCAGGTATACCGATCTCTTGCATGTATCTTTTGTTGAAACGTCAGAAAGGCGGAATCCGCCCTTCTTAACATGAACAATCGCCAATTGTTGGCTGTTGCTGCTAACTCAATGTCACGCAATATCACAATTAACTTTTACTAATATACGATTTAATTGTCGTAGCACCCACTGTACCCACATTCGTACCAAACACACCTTGTGTAGCAGTACTGAGCAAGTGCGGGAATACCGCTAATCCAGCACCAATCACCAATAATGCCACACCTTGATTGAGGGGTACTTGCGTTGGATTTTGTTTGTGTTGGTGGAATTTAAAAAAAGAAGCAAAGATGAAGCAAATACCTGAAATCAAAGCGATATCTTCCATAACGATTGCGATACTGGTAATACCGGTACCCACATTACTCTGTATAGCGGCAATCGTCAGTTGAGTAACCGCCAGTGCTTCTGTCGCACAAAACAGCCCTCCAAAAACAACAATCAATCTGAGTAAAAAGCCCCATCGCAAAAAACGTATTTTTTCTTTTGACATACTACACTTCCCCATAGTTAAACAACCAGACAAAACTTATTAAAATATATTATGTACATCCGTATTTCACAAGCAAAACCTCACTAACCCATTCCCAATATACTTTTTAACAAATCAATGGTTCCTAAAATATGTACGAGCAAAATACCCGCAAAAATATGCACCAACGCTTTCCCTAACGTGCCTGGCTGGGACTGTTGGCCACCTGCTTTCGAAAGTAATACAACACCCCGAATAAATGATCCTACGCCAATAATGCGAACGAACATTAAAATAGGTGGGATAAGCACACTATATCCAGCGGGGCCACCCTGATAAACGAGCGGTGTGTCTGTTCCCCAAAATGCTAACAGTGCACTGCCAATAAATTTAGGTAATACACAGAGTATCCCACCACAAATAAACATCATCATAGGACCAGCCATAGAGTGACTGGCAGCCATCGACCGCTGTTCAGCGTGTTTTTTCAACTGAAACAAACCACCTAAAGTAAAACAAATGCCCATCAGCAAAGAAATGCTCGTCATAATTTCTGCGATAGTGTTAAAATTTTGCGTTAATATGTTAGCTTCGTTACCGCCCATGGCAAACCTCAAACTCGGATCTGTTGATATAGACCTCTTGCATAACCTCGACTAACGGGGCAAGGTTCTGAAGAGGTCTATTCTCTCAATACATTAGGAACGTACACAAAATAACTTTTACAACTGGCATCCCGATATGGCGGTCATCTTTAAACGTTCTTCATTCAGAAATGCTCGAAAGACTTATGCAGTATTCCTTCGCATTTCTTCAATCAGAACGTTTAAATCTAACCGCCCTCTCGGGCGCCAGTTGTAAAAGTTATTTTGTGCACGTTCCTTAATAATCATTTTGACCATATTCAATTTTTCGACCACTACTGGTTTCTATAATGCCACGCGCCGGATCAATCGCGCTAACTGTGCCATACTGATCGATGCGATCACCCAATGTTACACTCATTGTTTCACCCGTATTCGCGGTAATCCACGCGCGATCAGGCACCACAGCCCTCAAATGGAAAACAATGCGTTTTCCTTTTCCACGAGAATGTGCATTTGCAATCACTTGATTCATTTCTGCGGATATCGCATTCAGCTGGCCAGTCAGAGCAGCAACTGTTTTTTGCAATTGCTGATTTGCTAACTGAGATTGCTGCAGCATATTTTGCATATCTGCCATCTGCCCTTGTAACGTTTTAATTTGAGTGGCTGTTTCAGATGAGTGCACGCGAAGCGAATCGAGCGAATTCAACATCTCGCCATCGCCTGAAGGTTGTGTGGATACAACAGGTGTTGGCGCTACCACTGGCGCAGGAGCAGTAGACTGTGTCACCACGGGCGGTAAGGTAGTTACCTTCTCTCCGCCACTGAAAAGACGATATCCAACAATCAAAATAACGAGGACGACAATGACAATAACAACCCGTTTATTTTTGATGTCTTTCAGCTTTTTCAGATGGTCAAACCATTTCCCGCCTCGTGCTGACTTATCGCCGCCAGTCGCGCTCGAAGCCATTTCAGGATTCAAAGACGGATCCGCTCCAAAATCGGTATGATGCTCACTGTCCGTAGCAATATACTCATCTTGCGGAAACTGATATTCATCATCAGGAGATGTATTTTTTTTCTCATCCATCATTGTGACACTCCACTTGTATTCTGCGATTCGCCAGACGATTTAATCGCCGGCAAAGTTAGATCGCCCATAAGCAAAACACCTACACCTGTACCTGCACCAATTCGAATCGTGGGGGGACGATTAAAGCTTTGACCCATATGCTGCGCATAAGCTGTTCCCACTTGACCCAATCCAACAGCGATTTGCTGATTCGTATTCAACGGGGTTGGTTTTAACGTACAACCAAAGCCACCAAACAAGCAATCAGACGACACACCCTGATTGATGATTCCTTGAGAAATACCTTGCAAAAAAGAAGAGGCAAACAAAGTGCCATAACGCAGTAAGTAATGACTATTTACATGACCTGCAATGGCTGTCCTTGCTGTATCTGGATCAATTGCCACGGCGTTAATCGCAATACTCTTTGGATAATCTGGCGAGCTGAGCACGTTAAATGTAATCAACAATTTTTTGTGTTGACGCGAAAACGTGCCGAGCAACTTACTTCCATTTAAATCGCCCGCAACAATGCGTGCCATAATAGGTGTATTTTCATCGCTATCGATCGACGTATCTATGACAGCAAATAACACCGTGCCCGCTTTAATAATGGGTCCACCATCTCTCGCTGCTCCCGATGATTTAGATCCGTGTCCACCCGTACCCCCGCCACTTTCACTGTCAGACCCCCCGCTTGATTTTGTAGTATCCGGCGCTTTGACCAGTGATTGTGAACTCACATTGCTCCATCCCGTCATTAACTTTTGTGCTTGATCAGTCATCGCTACCTGAATACGCTGAATGTGATCTCGCTTTTGTTGTTGATTCTCTTCTGCTTGCTGTTGTTTTTCAAACTGAGCGAGACGTGCTTGTTCTGAGCCGTCATTGATTGACGGAAGTGTTCCCTCACCCGCTGTACCACCCGCTTCCGCTGTCGTAGTTTGCGACGCATCACCCGCCGATTGCTCTGTTTTCCCTGGTTTTTCATACCCTGCTTCTGCAGATGAAAAGCCCGCGCGTAATAAATCACCCTTTGTAAAGCCTGCCGCTCTCAACGCATTAACGCCAAAACCCGCTTGCCGCAATGCACTAGCGCTCAAACCCGCACGCCGCAGTTGTTCAGCACTAAATCCTGCATCACGTAATTCTTTAGGACTGAAACCCGCCGAGACTAACTGCCCTGCTGTAAACCCTGCATTCTTCAATGCTTCTGCAGAAAATCCAGCTGCTTTTAGTTCTGATGCTGAAAAACCGGCCTTCTTTAGTTCCGCCGCTGAAAAACCAGCATCTTTTAATTCTGCCGCTGAGAATCCTGCAGCCTTTAACTCTCCCGCGCTAAAACCAGCCGCGCGTAACGCTGCCGCTGTAAATCCAGCTGCTTTTAGTGCTTCTAAACCACACCCTTGTTGACGTAATACGGTAGCAGATATACCCTCTGCACGTTCTTGCTTTAATTTTTCAACATTGCACACTGCTGAGTCCGCATCTTTCAGCTCTGCCGCTGAAAAACCGGCGTCTTTCAAGTCTGCTGCCGAAAATCCTGCATCTGTTAATGCGGTTGCACTAAATCCTGCGCTCTTCAATTGCGCCGCAGAATAACCAGCGGCTTTTAATGCAGCCGCTGAAAATCCAGCGTCTTTTAATTCTGCCGCTGAAAATCCTGCCGCTTTTAAATCTTGCGCGCTAAAGCCCGCGTCTTTTAATGCTGATGCAGAAAAACCAGCCCCTTTTAATTCTGCCGCTGAGAATCCTGCTGCTTTTAAATCTTGCGCGCTAAAGCCTGCGTCTTTCAAAGCAGTGGCACTAAATCCTGCGTCTTTTAGTTGTGCTGCTGAAAACCCTGCATTTTTGAGTTGCGCTGCAGAAAAACCAGCACCTTTTAGTTCTGCCGCAGAAAAACCTGCATTTTTTAAATCCTGAGCAGTAAAACCAGCGTCCTTCAAATCTTCCGCGCTAAAACCCGCTGCTTTCAGTTGCGCCGCTGTAAATCCTGCTGCCTTCAATGCTGCAGCACCACATCCCTTTGCTTTTAATTGTGCAGCGGTTGCACCTGCGGCACGTTCTTTTGCGATTTCTGCAACGCTACACATCGCCGTTGCAGCATCAGCCGCTTTAATTTCTGCCGGTGAGAATCCCGCTGCACTTAAATCAGCATTATTAAATCCAGCTGCTTTTAAAGCTGTTGCACTGAACCCTGCGTTTCTTAATTCTGCTGCAGAAAAACCAGCATCTTTCAATGCTGCCGCTGAAAAACCGGCTTTTTTCAATTCGGCCGCAGAAAATCCAGCATTTTTTAATTCAGCAGCAGAAAATCCTGCCGCTTTTAATGCTTGTGCGCTATAGCCCGCATCTTTTAATGCGGCTGCGCTAAATCCTGCGTCTTTTAGCTGTGCTGCTGAAAACCCTGCATTTTTGAGTTGCGCTGCAGAAAAACCAGCACCTTTTAGTTCTGCCGCAGAAAAACCTGCATTTTTTAAATCCTGAGCAGTAAAACCAGCGTCCTTCAAATCTTCCGCGCTAAAACCCGCTGCTTTCAGTTGCGCCGCTGTAAATCCTGCTGCCTTCAATGCTGCAGCACCACATCCCTTTGCTTTTAATTGTGCAGCGGTTGCACCTGCGGCACGTTCTTTTGCGATTTCTGCAACGCTACACATCGCCGTTGCAGCATCAGCCGCTTTAATTTCTGCCGGTGAGAATCCCGCTGCACTTAAATCAGCATTATTAAATCCAGCTGCTTTTAAAGCTGTTGCACTGAACCCTGCGTTTCTTAATTCTGCTGCAGAAAAACCAGCATCTTTCAATGCTGCCGCTGAAAAACCGGCTTTTTTCAATTCGGCCGCAGAAAATCCAGCATTTTTTAATTCAGCAGCAGAAAATCCTGCCGCTTTTAATTGTTGCGCTGTGAATCCAGCTGCTTTTAATGCTGCTGCACCGCACCCCTGTGTCTTTAAAGTGGCTACAGAAACACCTGCCGCACGTTCTTGTTTTAATTTATCCACACTACATTGCACTGATTCTGCATCAGCCGCTCGAATTTCTGAAGCTGAAAATCCTGCCGCACTTAAAGCAGCATTGCTAAAGCCGGCCGTTTTTAATTCTGCAGCACTAAAACCGGCGTTTTTTAAATCGCTCGCACTGAAGCCCGCGCTTTTTAATTCACTCGCGCTAAAACCCGCCGCTTTTAATTCACCCGCTGTAAATCCTGCATTTTTTAATTCATTGGCACTAAACCCTGCCGCTTTTAAATCAGCCGCACTAAAACCAGCACTCACCAGTTCTTGTAAACTAAAACCGCACGCATGCAACTGCTCAGCTGACAAGCCCACTTGTTTCAAATCACCTATTGTAAATCCTGCCAATTTTAAGCCGGGACAAGAACAACCTTGACACATCAATTCTTCAGCCGTTACACCTGCTTCTCTCGCTTTTTTTAGGTTGTCTGGGTCGCAACTTGCAGGGTTTGGTTTATACATTACGACGACTTTGTTGAGTGGGCATTGTCCAGGGGGAGTCACAGTATCGGTTGCAGTTTCTTGTCCAAACTGATCAGAATTACCCACAAAGCCTGCCCGTGTAATTGTTGGAACAAAAGCGGTTGCGGTTTTACGTGCTTGAAGTTCGCCTTGAATGTTCGCTTGGTTTTGCGCTGCCACATAAGCAGCTGAAGGATCACCCGCACCGGGCGTCGAAGAAATATTTGGCACGCCTGAAACTGATACAGAAGCTTGTCTAGCGTCGATACTTGAACGCCAATGAATAATAAAAGCAATGGCTGCTACAACAACAATAATTAATCCCAATGCTAAAAACACACGAGATTTTGCACTTTGAAGAATAGATAATTTAATTTTCTTCGGAGATTCATTCATGAGATCACAATCCTTTTATGGATAACTGAATCATTTGACCACGCTGCGATGCGAGTATCACCGGTGTTTTTGCCAACTCGTAAACATAGGTGCCATCTGGGCTATTCATACTTGCGATCCAACCCGGCGATAAAACCGTTACTCGCGTGCGCAAAAAGAGATGGCCTTGATAAGACCAAGCTTGTGCAGGTGCACCTTCGATGACCAATAATTTAGCGTCAGATGGGGGAACACCATCCAAAAAGTTCAACAGTACAGGATTTTCCGTTTGTGGCAGCCCGCTCATCGCAACCAATCCATTTGGCCCTATTCCCGGCATGCGTAAATCTACCCGATAGTCGACCGCGCGTTGTCCAGGCATCAACGTCAACATCACAGGTGTATTTTGATCTTTTAACATAATGGCCAAATTGCCTTCTTCATAGTGATCTAGCGCTTGTACAATTAATGTATTGCTTTTTCCATCAGGCGCCGTGGGTTGAATATTAAATGCCTTTGGATTTCCCAAATCATACCCCGTCACTGGCCAGGGTTGACCACTCGCATCCAGAAAAACTAATGACGTGACATAACCCGCCCGCAAACGAATCACGGGTGGCGCTGCACCAGGTGACATGTTAACCAATATTGAACTCGACGTAGGCTTTGGTGGTATGCCAGGATACTCAGCTACCGCACGTTGACTTTGATCAAACATACTTCGAAGTGTCGTAATTTGACTGGGTTCCAATGGCATTAAATTACGCACCACTTGTGTAAACGCAGTGCGGCCATTCGGCGTTCTGCCAAATGCATCTTTCGAGGGGGATACCAGACCTGGATTTTGAGGAGGAATTCCATCAGGAGGTAGAACGTCAGTAGAAGCTGGGCTTTGTTCCGCAGCTGCTGCGACTGCAACACCATTCGGATCACCGGCATCTCCATTATTACCAGTAACTGATAATGGCGGCGCAGTGGGATTCGCTGCACTGTTCGGTGACACTGGCATATTTGGAGTCATTGTTGCAGCTAGCTTTTCCGCTACCGGGTCAGCAAATACAAAACTACTTACTAAACAGGTCAAACCAAACACAACTGCAATGGAGAAAAGTTCTTTTTTCAACGTATATCTCTCTTTGTATCTATCATTAATTTCGCGGTCATTTTGAACGCTGCCATTTGCCGTTTACCCATACACTTACTGACCTTGCACAATCGGTAAGAATTGATTAATCGCAATAAGACTGGGGTTATCTTGTACCGGAACCCGCTCTACAATCACAGTCACTTTGAGAGGCTGATGAATGGTTTTGTGTGCGTTGATGTAAGTAATCATAATAGGGATTGTGATATTCCAGACATACACCCCATCCAAAACCGCTTGATTTACAATAACAGGGGCACCTGTTACCGACGCTGCAGAAACCATCTGTAATTTCACCAAAGAATCTAAATCACCGCTTTGCTTAAATGCTGATAAAAACCAATGCCACCCACTCGGTGTAAAATTATTGGATGCAGCTTGTAATTGCTGTCTCCAATGCACGAAATCCAAATTAAATGCTTGTTGAACAGCATCTGAAACCCACTGCAGAACATAATTGTCTGTCACAACAGGATCCGACAATGGATGCCATTTAATAAGTTGATACTGACTATTCGTGGCAAAATATCGTGGCTCTGGGGGATTTAAATAGTGTTCTATAATCATTACCGCCAGTAAAATGTTAATTAAAAACACAACCAATAATGCAAACAACGCACGACGATAGTTATCGCGATAAAATGCATTACGTATCAAAACCAATGTCAACCCTTCTTTACTCGGGTCTCTATTTTTTTCTGTTTGTCCTACTGGCTCTACCATAATCTTTCATCTTTCACATTTTTTATTTCACCAACCTAAGTCGCACCAAAGTCAATAATCTGAACACCATTTGGAACATCCAATGTTGGAACACGTTGAACATTCATTGTGATTAATATCCGACGCTGGGTCTCATCATTCGCACTCGTATAGGTGACTAACATAGGCATTTGCACGCGCCAAGTAAAACGACCATGAATGATCAAGCGCGATAATATGACAGGCGGTCCAGAAACAACGGAGCTGATAATCAATTTTCTATTCAACAGTGCTTGAATTAAACCCGAAGCATTCAGTGCATCATTCATTTTCTCCCAACCTTCAGCGGTGAAACGATCTTTTATTTGATCCAACTGTTGTTGATAGGTAGAAAAATTTAAATTGTAAATGAGACGCGCTGTTAACGATGACCATCGAATAATAAAGTCACTCGTTACCACTGGTTCTGACAGCGCATGCATGGGAATCACTTCGCCCGTTGTCATTGCAGCATAATACAACGGTTGTTTTTTATCGTATATCATCCATGCCAATACGAAGGCTAAAATCGCACAAATCACAACCATCACTGCCAACAGTTTCATCGTGCGACGGTAATTATCACGATAAAATTCATTTAATTGAAATGCTATGTCTTGTGACTCTGTGTTCATTTCACATTCTCAATTATTTAGTACCATGCTGTGCTGTTTCGATAATAACGGAAGCTCACTTCCACGCGACGATTCAAACGACGGCCCTCGGGACTGCCATTCCATGCAACGGGATCTTGACCGCCTTTACCTACCGCATAAATTAATCGCGCATTAATACGACGTGTTGTTAAATAATTCATCACTGATTCTGCTTGTCGCGTCGTTAATTCATCAGTGACTGTTCCAAACTTTGTTCTCACGTCATCGTTCATTCTATTTGAATAACTCGCCACTTCGACTGAAATTTTGGAATACGTTTGTAAAAAATCTGCAGCTACTGCTAACAACGGTTTATAATCATTATTGATTTCCGCCGTATCGTTATCAAATAAATCATCACCGGGGAAAATTAATTTCCACGTTTGCCCCAAACGAATAATCTTCACGCCATGTTTTTGCAACACACAAATGTCATATTCGCGTCTAATGATATCGGGGATGGGTTTCGGCTCTTCTACGAGCAATTTACGTTTCAGCACCAATCTTTGATTCAGAAATTTTTCGCAAGGCTGCGGGCGTGAACAAGCGCTCAAACCAAATATGAATACACTTAAAAAAATCAGCCGAAAACATAGGTGACTGGCTATTTTTGACTTTTTCTTTATCTTTTTTGCATTCATTTGACTAAAGACAACCGTAAAAAATCTTAACTCTGCATTAATTTAGCAAAACATCCTTAAGAAAGCATTAAAAATTAGTGTGTGTATGCGTTATCAGTGTGAGTATTCGAAGTGTAGTTAAAAATCGATCTCAATAACACATAAATTGTGCAATTACGTATGGGGAATAGATTTTTTTACTCACACTCACACTCACACTTATTCCGGTTTTTCAGCAGCTTCTTTTTTCTTTAAGGAAATACCATTAATAATGTCGTGCAATTTACTGACAACTTGTGGCGCTAATACCGGCGGATCCAATGGCGCAGGCGGATAATCAGTTCCGCGATCCATATCTCCCACTAATTCCATTGCGATATTCATCGATTGACGACCAGACTTACCACAAAGACGCTGTATGTATTCCACCTGATCGCGTACAGCGTTGCGATTTAATATAGGCGCACGATAGGCAGGATCTTCCGGAACTTCTAATGGTTTGAGATACTCCGTCATTCGCAAGCCAATAAAAATATTCATGCGATCAGTCGTTTCTTCTTCTGTTTGCGCTTCTGAAACTTCTTGGAAAAAGTCAGAAGGAATTTCATCCACTTCGACGCGCTCTTCAAAATTTGTCAGCAACAGTGTTGCACGTTCCATCAATGGTAATTCTTGATGCGCATTCATCAAGTGCACGACGCGATCAATCTCTTCATTTTCAGGCAAATCAAACGGCTTCCAGCCAGTTTGAACAGATTCATTCAATGCGTTATACACATCAAATGATTTTTTAAGTAATGTAATGGCATCATCTGTTGGCGCATCTACCATTAAAAAATGATTTAAGTGCATGCGCTTGACGGGCGACGGATTCGCATAAAAAAACCGACCACGCACAATTTTAGATTTAAAAAAGAAATGGGCTTCACCCTCACGTTGCTCTTTCAAATCCAACAAATCAACACGGGCACGTTTCTCTAATCGTGCGCCTTTCGCGTCGGCATATGTTCCAAGCACGCTACCTTGATCCACTTGAAAACTATCCACGTGTGTTACGTAAGATTCACCGGCCGTTTTCATAAAGAAATCCCACGTATCGACAGGATCTTCTAATTTCATACAAATTTTAATATTGGTATTTGCACCAATGGATGCGGCTTCTTCTTTAGAAGCTTTTTGAAACGCGGGTAAATCTTGTCCTGCAAATACCACCGAAAAACCAAGTGAACGCGCTTGTGCAGGCACGACGGCAAAACCTTCTACGGCATAATAGCCATACTCATCCAACACGCATAAATACGGTGTTTCAGCATTCGTCGGTTTTCGTTCAATTAAATCTTTCCATTCTCCTTCAACGCTATCACCCAATCCTGCAGCCATCATGGATTTTAGCGTCGCAATAATCACTTTACCTAAGTTAGATAATTCATCCGGTGATTTTTCTAAGGCGGGCAATAGCACGCAGAGAATACGTCGATTCAATACCACGTCTGTTAGATCTACTTCAGGCAACCGAGTACGCAATATATGGCCATAGGTATCCGCCAATGAGGTAAATACACGCACCAATTGCATCGTGATATAACCATGTTGTTCGAATACCTGCGAAACCTGTTTACCTTTACTTTCTTTTTTAAAACCTGGCAGCGTATAAACATAGTTAGATAAAGGCTCGAGAATAGCAGGGGGGAAATTTTCTAAACTGACGGATTCCATACCATCGCGCGGAAATAATTTATCGAGCACAATGGATTCTAGTTTGGGTAAATGAAAATAATTACGGATGGAATTCGCATCCAGCAAAATATATCCCGCATCACGCATTGCCACTAATACTTTCATCAGCGATTCAACGAAACCAATCGCTCGACCTTTCCACATATCGCTGTCACCACCGCCCCCTTTTGAGGAACCCATCAAACTCACAACCAAGTTAGATAACATACTGGAGGAACCCGTACCAAAAGGATTCAGTGTGTTTGATAAACGCAATTCTTGCGGACCGATGACGTCACGCGCACCCGTCATGAAATTAATTAATAGTAAATCATCTTCACGGCCCATCGATCGGACCATCGAAAACACGGAAGCATATAAACTATTATCCCCTTTACCATCGACGTAAATAAATCCAGAGGCTTGAACCAGTGCATTGTACGCAATTGACATGAGCGCTTGCGTTTTACCAGATCCGGTTGATCCGAAAATCAATACGTGGGTACGCATATCTTCATTACTAAACCACAACTCTTCCGTTGTCTTAATGTCATTTCCAAAATAATAAATACCACGCGCAATACGTGGTTTACCCGAACCTGGAAGAATATCGTTGTAATCTTTTTCCCCTGAAACAAGGGGTAACCGAAATGGCAAAGTGCGCTTCTGAAAATACCCATAAAAAAAACAACCGAGGGTAATCAGTAATATGATTTCGCCTAAGTAACCTAGCACAAACGTAGCAACAGCAGCACCCAAAATGATGATTATCAGTGTCTGCGGTTTTTTAAGAAGATCTGTAAAACGCATACCTAAGGTACGCGTATCTCGAATAATCCGCGACTGATTTTGTTCGTGTGACGAATCTAATCCGCGCTGTTGGTACGCCATTGATCACCTTCTTCGACATACAATACATTTTGTAATGCTTCATCTAATGCATCCACTGCACCTTTCACCATCGGTGTTTTCAAGGCACGCCCTACTTTTTGTTCTGCTTTCCAATGCGAATAAGCACCTGCCACTTCAATGAAAGAAGTACGACGGCCCACATTATTCAGCATGAACCACATACGACGATCGACTGGCTTTAACCATAAAAATTCACTCGATGCGAGCACACCGTCACTTCTTGCCACTTGCAATAATGTTGCCATCCATGTCGTCACATAGGCATGCCGTCTATCAAGCCAATTTACAATTTTATGATCTTTAAATTGTTTTAGGTGATCAGAAACACCCGTGAAATCAAGCTTACCCGAGGCTGCAGAAATCGCTACTTGAGACAAAATCGCTTTGGCAATCGGGCGCTGATTCGTTGCACGTGCCAAACAAACAACTGCCAATGCTTTGAGATGGATCGGCAAAAATTCCAAGCCTTTCCACATAGGCCCTAACTGAAGGGCAAACAATCGATAGGCGGGTTTTTGTTTCATCGTCCATACTTTTTTGCCCGCAACTACTTTCATCAGCAACAAGTCATGGGTACGACAAAAATCCAACGGCAGTTTACACATCGCCCAAGGACCTTTATCGATATCTTCTTTAACGAGATCAAGTGAAATAATAGGCGTAATTTGTGGCCACACTTCCTGACCCACGACACGCAATGTTTTCATATTATAATTATGATGAAATTGCGAACCGCCGCGAAAATAAACCACTGCCGCAAGTCCGATGAAAATCAATATGATGGGATAACGCGTCCATTCACCCAGCGCCGCATTAATCGCAGAAAATTTTGTCCAGCTAACTTGGGAAGGATCGACATGCTGCATGTAATTTTGTAATGCTACTAACTGCTGAAAATCAGGTGCTGGCAAATGAAACAAATCAGCGACCGGCGCCCACACATACGCTAACAGACGCATTACTTCGATTTCATGAATACGCACCCAGAAAGCAGGAATGACGATATATTTTTCATCAATCCACCAGAAAGTTGCTGCCGCACCAAAAAGAATGCAAAGCAACCAAAAAAAACTGGCTGTTTGGTCGGTTTGTTGTTGTCCTTGGTTCATTCCGCCCTATCCCTGATGTATCGTATACAAAAATAACTGAGTTATTTTTTACGACGCCTTAAGTAACTGTCCATCCACAAAATGATAACGTATTCCCTGATGAACAAATGCAACAACACGACCATTACGTAAAGCCGTTTCTCTCAGTAATAACAAAGGATGTTCAAATTGATCTTTCAATGGTGCCGGTCCGTCCGCTTGAATATCCGTTTTTTTGACGATGACAGCAACATACGCTTCATTGCCACCCGTTGCCCGTAATCGAATTCGTTTTTCAACATCTGCCTGATTTCGATAAATGGGTCTTCCCACAATGTACCGATCCAAAGATCGTAGCTGCATCGCCCACTTACCCACATTGTAACCGTCACTTTGAAACAACGAAATATAAACTTCAACTTCATTTTCAGCAGCAGCTTGTACTGTAACAGCTTTTTCTTCTGCTTTCATTTCGAGACGACTTAATTCCAACTCGGCTTCGGTTTTAAGCGCCATTAAAGGTTTGATCGTATTACGCAAAAACAAAGAACTGTTCCAATCACCGCCTGTCAGAATGTGATCCACTGTATTAATCACAGCAGTTAACATACCTTTTATATCTTCTTTGGAAAGATGGTCTTTG
>Ga0155584_1068_pt1 | contig 21511 bp, 19 predicted proteins | sample RifCSPhighO2_12_FD_107241 | JGI IMG/M metagenome (GOLD analysis project Ga0155584, IMG submission 107241) | Gammaproteobacteria bacterium RIFCSPHIGHO2_12_FULL_40_19
GAATTTTGCCAGCGAGGAAGGTGCCAGCGGTCAGGACAACGGTTTTTGCGTTGATTGTGAGACCCATTTGCGTGGTAACACCCATCACACGGTCACCTTCGATGACGATATCATCAGCCGCTTGCTGGAAGAGGGTGAGGTTTGGCTGGTTTTCAATGAGATGACGAATGGCTTCTTTGTAGAGGGCGCGGTCAGCCTGGGCGCGGGTCGCTCTCACGGCGGGGCCTTTGCTCGCATTTAACGTGCGAAAATGGATACCGGCAAGATCAGCCGCCCGTGCCATCGCGCCACCCATGGCATCGATTTCTTTCACCAAATGGCCTTTACCGATGCCGCCAATCGCTGGATTACACGACATTTGTCCCAATGTTTCAATGTTATGCGTTAACAGCAAAGTGCGGGCGCCCATGCGAGCCGCGGCAAGCGCTGCTTCCGTGCCGGCGTGTCCGCCACCGACCACGATGACATCAAAGGTTTGGTATAAATCGAGCGTCATCATAAAAAGCCTCACTAAAGGAGCGACATTTTAAACTTTGTGCGAAATATTTACTATACCGGACTGTCACTTCGCGCCGATTTGTGAAAAAATAGCGACCCGAGAGAAGACAGACGTCGAGATAAGTAATGACTAAAATAGCAGCAGCCGATATTGTTATTTTCGGTGGTGGGATCGCGGGACTGTGGTTGCTGAATCGTTTGCGGCAATCTGGTTACTCCGCCATCTTGCTCGAATCGGGTGCATTAGGCGGTGGGCAAACACACAAATCTCAGGGCATTATCCACGGTGGCTTAAAGTACGCGCTGCAAGGTGTCTTGACCAATGACGCGGAAGAAATGGCAGATATGCCAACGCGCTGGCGCGAATGCCTCGCGGGCAAGGGTGAGATTGATTTATCGCATGCGGCCGTGCTTTCTCTAAAACATTATTTGTGGTCACCGTCAAAATTCACTTCAAAAATAGCCGGCTTTTTTGCAAGCCGTGCCTTGAGCAGCAAGGTCGAAACGCTTCTCAAAGAAGATCATCCAGCCGTTTTCAAGCACCCATCGTTTAAGGGCGACGTTTTTGCCTTGGATGAGCTCGTGCTAGATGTGCCAGTCCTCGTGCGAGAGTTAGTAAAAGCGCATCAAGATGTTATTTTCAAAATTGAACCGCTGTCAGCACAAGAATTAAAATTTAATGAAGATGGCAAATTGCATTCCGCTACGGTTTATCTTGCCGGAAAATCCGTCGAAATTGTTGCTCAGCGATTCGTTTTCACTGCAGGTGCTGGGAATGAATTGATTCTTAAGCGTTTAGAAACACAACCCGTTGAAATGCAGCGTAGACCATTACACATGGTGATGGTGAAGACCCCGTTTGATTATCCGCTGTATGCGCATTGCATAGGCATGGGCCCGCGTCCACGCATTACCATTACGACACATCACACACAAGATGGCGCAAACATTTGGTATTTGGGCGGACAATTAGCTGAGGAAGGTGTAACGCGCGATGGTGCGGCACAAGTGCTTGCAGCACGCGATGAATTGCGCGCCCTATTCCCGTGGCTTGATTTTACCAATGCGCAATTTGCGACATTTATGGTGGATCGTGCCGAACCGTTACAAAAAAGTGGATTAAAGCCGACATCTTCTTTTGTGAGTGCCGTTGATAATATGTTAATCGCCTGGCCGACAAAACTCGCCTTAGCTCCAAAACTGGCTGATGATGTGATGCAGCAATTACAAACCGATCCATTAACGCCGCAATTTTTTGATACGCGTGAATTGCGTTCATGGCCGATGCCGCCACTCGCAAAGCCAATCTGGGAGGAAATGTTTTGCAAAAGCGTCGCCTAGCAACAACAGATATTGACGTCAGCGTCATCGGTCTTGGCACAGTAAAGTTTGGTCGTCAGCAAGGGGTGAAATATCCAACCGCATTTCAACTTCCCACGGATAAAGAAGCGAAAATCCTGCTAAATTGTGCACGCGATTTAGGGATTAATTTATTGGATACCGCGCCTGCTTATGGCGTGAGTGAAGAACGTTTAGGAAAATTATTACAAGGTGAACGACAAGAATGGATTATCTCCACCAAGGCTGGTGAAGAATTTGTTGATGGCGTATCGTATTTTGATTTTTCAAAATCAGCACTGAATGCGAGTGTGGATCGCAGCTTAAAACGTTTAAAAACCGATTACTTAGATATTCTTTTCATTCATTCAAACGGCGATGATGAGCGCATCATTGAAGAAGAGGATGTGTTTGCAACACTTGCACGCTTAAAAAATGAAGGTAAGATCCGCGCGTTTGGCATGTCAACCAAAACGGTGCGCGGTGGTTTATTAACAATCGCTAATGCGGATATCGCGATGGTAACGTTTAATCCTAACTATACTGACGAAGTAGAAGTGATTCACGCAGCAAAGCAGCAGCAAAAAGCTATCTTTATCAAAAAAGCATTCGCAAGCGGTCATTTGCAAAACGTGACCGTCGAAGAAACAATGCAATTTATTTTTAATGAACCAGGTGTGACGAGCGTTATTGTTGGAACGATTAATCCCGCACATTTAAAAGAGAATGTAACAATAGTTGCTGGTTAAAGGAGCGCGCCATGTTAAGCCGTGAATATGCTTAACTACTTTTGCTCATTACACTCAAAGTATTGGGTATTTAAGTTTGGTATAAGCTGGTTCGAAAAAAATGGTTCCTGTACATTCCAAAACAATAAGCGCGCACCTAAATAATCTTTAGTAAAGTTATAAAAATCTGAAAAATTGTAAGGTTCACCCGTTTTTGGATTTTTATAGGTATAATCAGGTTCCTGAATAGCCATGCCTGTTAATAACTTTCCTTTCAGTTTATGAAAGAAAGGATAACTATTTTTCATTTGAGCCATTTTATACGGCACGACGTCTGGGCCGCCCAAACCAATTTGATGCCTCATTGCATATGAGAATAATTTGCTCATATAGCGATGATTATTGTTCCATTCACCGGGAAAAAAATTGATGTATTGCATAACAAAGCTTTTATAAAATGCTTTTCTTAATGCAGCGAGGTTTTCAAGTTCTGCATAAAAATACTTGTCTTGAGTAAAACCTTCGGGAAGATTATTTGTGTCAAAATCTACTGCAGTTTCAGGTAAGTTTATGCCGTAAATTTCCCCATCAAATTGAGTCGCTAATGTTTGAATGAGCAATTGAAAGCGTTCTCGCACGGCCGGATCCCACACGCGAGCCACCCAGCCTGAAGTAATGGGTTTTCCTTCGCCAGGTGAATCATATTGCATTGCTACTCCGCCATGATAAATTTTATCTTCACGGATATAATCTGGCACGTTAAATATAGTTGGTTCAAATGATCGATCTTGCAACTGAATGAATAGTTTTTTGTGTATTTTGTTAAGAAAGCGTAAGTCTTCTTCAATTTTTGAAAAATCGTACACATCTTTTTTAGGTTCAAGTTGCTTCCAAGAATAAATAATTTGTGCGCCACTAACGCAGGAATTTTTAAAATTATCTTTATACGAGTTTGCTTGATCGCCACCCAAAAATAAGAATAATTGAGGTAAATTATCTTTACCAAACGCGATATTACTCACAAAAAGAAAACATAATAAAACTTTTAAGAAATTTCGTATTATCATTATTTAATACCTAATCTCAACCTTGGCTTGGAGATAAAAATTTGGTCATTTTCACCTACGAAAATGACTAATGCAAGCTAATATTATTTTTCAAATCCCTGGATGACTACTTTCCCAATTGCATTGCCATTTTCTAAATGATCATGTGCTGCACCTGCATCATACATCGTAAACTTATGTTCATCAATTAACGGTCAAGATCGAGAAGAGTAATATCACTATATTGAAATGGATGACGCTTAAGTTGTTCCCTCATAGATAAAGGAAAAATTTCTACTGAGCCAATGCTAAGTTTTGATGAAATAACATTTCTGTCTAATTCCATAATGGAACATATCATAGAAATAGTGTCACTTTATGTCAATTCAAATTTGAGCTATGTTTATACTGTTATCAATATTGAGTAGGAGATGCGTCATGAAAAACACGATTATTAAAAAGATTATTCAAAAAAAGCTGACTAATATGAGTAATGGATGGTGTGAAGGCCGATGTTTTTGCGGAAAATGTACTTGTCATGGATAGTTAATTAGAGGTCTATATGCAAATAAAACTTCAACGATTATTAAACTACAAGAATAATAAAGTCATTTCGCAATATCGCAATGAATATCCTGATTCTACTATGTCAGCAGACGAAGCATTTGCTGAACTAATGAAATATATTTGGTTATGTCGCAAGCACGTATTAGAAAAGAAACAGTTTCCAACGAATGATACTCTGAAATTTAATTGTGTTATTCATGTAGAAATGGAGGAGATCGATAATATGTGGCATACGTTTCTACTTTTCACAAGAGATTATCAGTCATTTTGCAATGATTATTTAAATGGTATTTTCTTTCATCATGATCCATTACCAGTTAAACAAGGCAAGGTATCAAAGAAAACGTATGAAAACGAGCTTAATAACTATTTGTCATACATCTATGAAAATTTAGGCGAAGCGACATTAGTAAAATGGTTTAAAGAATATGCTTAAAAAGCAACTCAAAATGCCACAGCAAATTAGTAACCCCTATGTTCCAAAACGCCTCGTTTTTTCTCGCTGGGAAATGAGGAAGTATCAAGCCGTGCTTGCTGAAAAACTATAAGGTATGAATTGCTTCTGCGCTAATGTCTTCGATAGCGGCAACCGCTTCCTCATATCGAATGGCAGTGGAGGAGTCATATACCATGTCCGATAGAAATTTTTGATAATGTTCTTTCCAAATTGGCTTATTTTTTAATAATGATAGTGATTCTCGAATTTCAGCGCCTGGATTAACTGAATATTCTGGATGCTGACTTTTGAACTGTTTAGCATCATTGCTGACAATTGTTTTTGCTAACGTGAAAAAACTATCATTAATCATGTTAGCTTTTTTAATTGAGTTTAAATCGTAAATATGACGTACTAGGGCATTATCATCAGGCTGGTAATTACGCTCAATGGCAATAACTCGTCGGGTAAGCCCAACCCATTTTTCAATGGCTGTTTCCTCTACGGATATACAAGGAGTTTGTGGCGGTGAAAATATCATCACTTCTTTTAAAACGTCTTCAATAATCGTTTTGACTGATAAGTCTTCAATATCAAGGTGAATGTCTGAAAGCGTTAACTCAAGTAAAAGATCAGGCCTTAATGTGGGGCTGATTGGATAGATATGCGGGTATTTCAATATGACACGCTGATATTTACCCTCATTGCGTGCAACTTCCTCAATTGGTGTAAGGCCTGGCACAATAAATGATGATTTGATTTGCACTCGAAATTCCTTCAATGCTTTGATCAAGCGAGATCGACTAAAATTTTCATTATTTTTAATTTGAATTTTGAAATCGATATCTTCAGACATTCGATCGACAATTCTATGTGCTTTGGCTAGACAAGTGCCACCTGCAAATACTAGACGAAAGTTTTCATTTTGAATATCTGAAAGAGCATAAATAGCTTGAGTGACATAATAATCTTTTTCAACAACTGCACCAGTTAATTTAATATTGAGGAGAGTTGTTTCTATTAAATCACGCAAATCTTTTTTATTTAGCATTAATGTTCTTCTCAAAGATTAATGCACTATTTTTATATCCAATACGACGACGGCAACGGCTTTTTAATCTTACAATATTGCGTACCGGAACCTGCGTTGTTTTACCTTCGTTGTAGTCCTTCTCTGCACTGCCTGGTTCAAAAGCGATGCCCAAGCGTTTTAACGCTTCCCTAAGTGTGGAATCAGAGCCGTTCTTGATGAGAGGGGTGTCGGAATATTTGGAAAGGTAAGCCTTAGCATAAATACCAGTGCCGATCTTTACCAGTTTTTTACCATCAATAAGTTTCTTTATCGCACGGCTTACCTGTCGGTAAGAGCCGAGATCATTAAAATCTTTACGCAATACGGCGCCGCCGCGAATTGATTTTAAGCGGTTGAGGGCTTTGTATTCTATGCTTTCTGAGTATTTTACACGCATATTGATAACGTCAAATTAGGACATATAATGAATTATAACACATATTTCATATACGTCAATTTAGGACATATAGTAGACTATATCTTGTTAACTATATTGAGTTTTCTGACATATCCATTGTGATTCCCGATACGCTTCAACTTTTGCTGGTTGAGGTTTATATGTCAAATGTTAAGACTCGACCCTGAAGTGACTCTGAGTGACTTAATGAACCAGGGGTGACGAGCGTTATTGTTGGAACGATTAATCCCACACATTTAAAAGAGAATGTAGCAATAGTTATCGGTTAAAGGAGCGCTATTGTTAAGCCGTGAAAAGGAATATACCCGCCCCGATTTTCTCGCTGGGAAATGAGGAAGTATCAGATAGGTAGCCCGGGCTGTGTGAAGGCGAAATCCAGCGTTATATGACACGAAGAATCATTAACATACGCCAATTTTCTTTACATTTAGTAAATTTGTCGTACAATTATCTATATCAACCTTAAAATAGTCGTCTAATATGATCCCAAGACTCTTATCCTTGCCCACAGACGAAAGTTTTTTTCTCTTTGGCCCTCGCGGTGTCGGCAAAACAACCTTATTGAAGCATTTACCGTGGTTTGAGAATGCCCTTTACATTAACCTGCTGCGAGCACAGGAAGAGAGACAGTTTACAAGGCTTCCCGAGTCATTAGAGGACATGGTTAAGGCGTTGCCTAATGCAACAACCCACATCATTATTGATGAAATCCAAAAAGTACCTAAGCTGCTTGATATTGTTCATCATCTGATTGAGACAACCAGTAAGAAATTTATTCTAACAGGCTCAAGTGCGCGTAAATTAAGGCATGGGGGCGCTAATTTATTGGCAGGACGAGCGTTTGTATACGATCTCCATCCTTTTACCTATCTTGAAATTGATGGCGATTATACGCTTAATGCATTTTTACGTTGGGGACTGCTGCCCCAAATTTTTGAATATGAAACAGATGATAAGCGAGCTATGTTTCTTGAATCGTATGCAAATACTTATCTCAAAGAAGAAGTGTGGGTTGAGCAATATATTCGTGAACTTGACCCATTTAGACATTTTCTTGAAGTGGCAGCCCAGGCTAACGGTAAGATTATTAATTTTTCAAATATTGCACGTGATGTTGGCGTTAATGTTTCTTTGGTTCAGAAATATTTTTCTATTCTTGAAGATACGTTACTGGGATTCTTTTTAAATGCCTTCCAGCATTCATTTAGGAAACGATTGAATAAGGCGCCTAAGTTTTACTTTTTTGATCCAGGTGTGGTACGAACCTTAGCAGGCCAAATCAGTGTTCCGCTGCAAGAAAGTAATAGCGCATATGGCGAGGCATTTGAGCATTTTATTATTTTACAATGTAGAAATTTAGCGAGTTATTACTATCACGATTATAAATTTTCCTATTTAAGAACGAAAGATGGTGCAGAAATAGATATGGTAGTTGAGCGTCCTGGACAACCGATTTTATTTGTTGAAATTAAAAGTTGTACTGATGTATTAGTACATCACCTTGCCGGTATGAATAAACTTGCGCATGATTTTGGTGATTGTGAATTGGTATGTTTTAGTAGAGATACATATGCTAAAGAGCTAAATGGTGTAATGGTATACCCATGGCGTGATGGCATTAAGCGTTATTTTGGAGTATATATGGGGTCAAATCTTGACAATTGACATATCAAAACCAACAAGCAAAAGTTGAAGCGTGTAGGAAATACAATAGATATGTCAATTGTCAAGACTTGACCCTTTTGCTTCTGAATTGGAAAAGTAACCTATGACACATAAAATGATACGAATCGTTTCATTTGCATTAACGATTATACTTACTGTATCAGAGTACGCATTTGCAGCATGCTCCATCAACACCTCTTCAGGAAAGCTAGCTAAAAGCATAGGAGATGGTATTGGCGTTTTCTTATCTTCGAGCAAGGATTGCCCGAAAGATGTATTTGAATTCCGCAAGCAAATCAAAGCAGCCGGTTTAACAATTAAAACGACGATGGTAGCTAATCGTGGCTATCATAATCCATCAGAAGGCAGTTTTAGCTTTTTTGAAATAGTAACAGGAAAACTAGATTCAATCATTATTCAACCCGGTGATTTTTTCTTTGGCCATTTTACAACGGTTGATGAAAATGACGAGCTAACCGCAGATCAAGGGCCAACGACTAAACCCCGACTGATGATCGAGGCCTTTGCTTGGGATGCGAACAAGGAATTATTTAATTTTTATGAATTAATTGGTGATGGAAACAATAATCAGTGGTTTTATCGTGGTGACTCCGCTGATATTTACGCCGATAATACCCTTTTGCATCGTCAACCCGATCCTTCTCAGCCGCAATTTGGTAATCGTCTACGCTGTTCAGGTTGTCATGGTGCTGGTGGTCCCATTATGAAGGAAATTTATGCTCCACATAACGACTGGTGGGAACCCAATAGAAAACTTGATTTTGGCGGTAGGAAATTTAATAAATCGATTTTGGACATGGTTGAAAATTTAGTGCCTCCAGATAGATTAGCAGAAAGTGTCATTTCAGGAATAAAAAAATTAGAAAATGATAATGTAGTGCGAGATGTGAGTGCCTTATCACTTCAAGAGAAATTACGCCCATTATTTTGCCCTGTTGAAATCAATTTTATGTCTGATTTGACACCTAACGGAGAAAAAAATCATGTCATTAAAATTCCTGTTGAATTTTTTATTAATAAAAAATTATCCGGTAATCAAATCGAGAACATTCTCATAACACGAAGTGCTTATGAAAACGCACTTATTTCAACAAAAAGTCATTTTCCAGAAACGTCATTGGGAGATGCAGACCATGCATGGTTAACGCCTGTCAAGGCTACCTCAGATCAAATTGCAATTGATCATCTTATTAAAATTGGTTTGATTGATGATAAATTTGCATTCGATGTTTTGAGCGTTGACATGGCAAATCCCGTTTTCTCAGATGCAAGATGTGGGTTACTAAAATATGTTCCTAATTCCTGGACCAGCGATTGGAAAGGTAAATTCATTCAGCAGCTTAAATCTTCTAATAATAACGCCGCTCGAGAATTATTAAACCAGCTTACTGACGCAACTCACACACCTGAATATCATCGGCAAAATGGGATGAAATTTTTAATGCATTGCAATGCAAAATTAAAAAATGAAGATAATGTTAAGAAATTATTTTTATTACTTCTGCAGCGCCGTATAGAAATTAAAGCCTCAGAAATATCCAAAAATAGACGTGGACAAATTCTTGAGCCTGGTTTCCGAGTGATATTTCCAGAAACTGATATCAAACCAGTACCTGGGAAATTGATGCTGACGGATACTTGTGAAGTAAAAGAAGCAGCGGCACGTTAAATCAATATCAGCCTGTGATTCATAGGCAGTTCGTTGCCACGCATTTGGCTATCTTATAAACAGTGAGATGGCAAAACTTAGTATACAATTCCTTGATTAGCAATAGGCCATTTCAAAATAAAAGGACAATTGCGTAGGTGAAGGCATTACGATATCATCCCGCTCTTACTGAAAAGGCCAGTTAATTATCCTTAAAGTCATTTCAATTGATATAGCATAGATAACTATAGGCGTGCTGATGAAAAATAGATTAAACACAGATTTGCAAGAAACGGTTTTCAATAACTACATCGCTTATATCAAAGAGATGAGAGAGCTTCCTCTGTCTAGTGAAGAAAAATCGGCTCTTACCAAATTTATGTTTAAGGAAGAAGAATTTACCGCTTTACTCAATCAATCAGATGCGCTTCGTGATACGTTTTACAATCGGAAAGTTACCATTAACATGCATACGGATGAGCTAGTTGGGCATGTGAGTGGCAATTTACCTGTGCTTTGCAAGAAAGATAATTCCATTTATGAGGTTAAAAATCTTGGCTTGGATCCCAAGCGTTTCACGGTGACAGCGCTTCTCAAAACGGAAGGAAGCGTTTATGTACAGGATAGATCACTTGATAAAAACAAACTGTTACAGGCAACCATTTCTATCACCGAAGAACAATACCGAAAACTAGCGATGCTGACTGCGAATGCGCAGGAAAACCCACCTGTTTATCAAGTTTGGGGGCTCAATCATGAAAATTGTATCCATTGGCTTGATAACACTTTAAAAGAAGCTGGGATAGTGGGTGGTATTAAAAATAAATTTGATTACGAAAAATTCAAACAACTCGATTTTAAAGCAATTAAAATTCCTGCTCGTTTTTATTTTGATGATTATTACATTGAAAACAACCAAGAGGTTATTAATTCTTACAAAGAAAAAATGCAAAATGGTAGCGAGCACGAAAAGAAACAATATGATGAATTTTTAAAACCTTTCAAAGAGGCAATTTCACGACGTGAAACTGAAAAAAACAAAGCGTCAGAGGATCAACTAAAAAACGATATCACGATGTTTGTTAGTAGCAGACCTCGCATTAAAATGAATGCACCACAAAGGCCTCAACCAGTATTTAATTTTGACGAGGTTTTTGAAAAGTTCACCAAACAAGGTGGTGCTGACAATGAAAAAGAGCAGCTAATAAACACAATAGCAACTGATTTAAAGGAGAGCCTGCAATCTAATAACTCCATCAATAAAGAAGTATGTGACGTATTAGTTAATGAACAGGAAGAAATTGCAAATGCTTCTGTAAAGGAATATCAAGAATTAGTGCAAAAATCGCCTGAAAATCAGACAGTGAAAGAGGTTGTGCACTTTGCAAGTGTTCTTCTCAATGCCGTGGATAAGATTCTTAGTTTAAAGCGTGATGAAGAAACTAACAAACGTTTGATCGATCAACAATTACAATTTATTAATACCCAGATCGGTGAATTTGAATTCACCTACAGTATGCTTTTTGTGCAAAACAGCACTCCTAGATTGCAATCTCCCATTGAATTGCAAGAAGCGATGCTGTCACAAATCATAAACAGCAAAGAGCGTATGCGTGATTTTCAAAATGGACTTGCCAAGCGTTTAAAAGAGGAAGTCAATCGTTTTAAAAAAAGTGCTGCCAATATACATCTTTGCCAAAACAATCATCAATATTCTCAAGAAGCGCTGAAGCGTCTATCAAACAGGCTTTCTAAATTAAATAAACAGGGCACAGCTGAGAAGATGGCCAGCCTTCTTGGAATGGCAAGTCATGCAACCAGCGAGTTTGTTTCCTTAGGTAAAGGTGCCATGGAAGACGGTGGCATGATGCGCTCTCTTTTCAGCACAGCGGGTATGTCTAAGGCGACATCGTTTGCTACCTCAGTCAATCCTTACCTGGCAGCTGCCGTTGTTGGCATGTCGATATTGACAAACCTGTTCTCAAAAAAAAGAGAGCGTGAAAAGTCAACGTTAATGGAACAGTTTAATCAAATTTCTCAAGTTGATAGAGAAACCTTAGCACAACTGCAGGAACAAATTCAGGATAATAATGCTAGTGTTGGGCATATATACAATCTGTTTATCGCAACCATCGATCCTGATAATAATTTTTCACCTGAGAGTATGCTTGAAGCGGGCTGGTCTTTGATAAATTCATGTGCCGAAAAAGAAAAAATAGCCATGAAGGCTATTAAAAGGCAGAAAACTGAGTGCGAGAATGCACGCCAACTATATAACAAAAGACTAAAAAGAAGCATGGAGGGCCACACAAGTGATTATCAGAGCGCAGAAATAGCTTGGAATAATGCAAAAATATCACTGCAAAAGCAAAAAGATAATCTTGAAGTGATCAGAAACAATAAGACGCCCATTTGTAGCGAAGTATTAATTATCAAATCAATCGAGAAACCTCTACAAACCATTCATGATTTTGTAGACAGTTTTGCATCGGACGAAAATCGTGTTGAAGACAAGATACTCAAACAATTAACCAATGATGACCCGGAAAAATTTAAACAGCTTCAACAAATGTGTGAAGACGCTTTTAATGAAAGTGCATCGTTGACGGTAGAGGAAAATAAAAATCAAGCCTGGTCAATGTCCTTTCATGAAAATGCCGAAAAGCTCATTCCAAATGCGACAGAACAACAAATAGAAACCCTATTTAACGCTTTGAGACAGGGTTCAACTGTTCACTCTCACCAGCAAAGCAAAGACGTACATATTATTCCCGATTTAAAACTATGCCAAATCAAAATTGGCAAACAGTGGGTAAATGTGCCATACGACCAGCTTATACACGTTTTCAACGATTCTGAAAAGGATGGTAACCTTGATGCAATACCTAGCTGGCTACAAAACTTTATTGCATCATTTCAGCAGGAGGCAGCAGGCGTCATAAATAGCGAGGTTTCTCCTGAAAAGGTAAAAGAACTATTTGAGGCGAGAAAATCCCGCGCTCAATCCGAAATGCTAACCACGAATTTTTATCAGGGCCTGGATAAATACTTGAGGCACCATCAAGAAAAATGGCAAAACATATTGGCCACCTTTTCTGGCATACAGGGACTCACCCAATCAGCTGCTACGTCCGGTATTTTTAAGCGGTTTGGCATCCCTGAAAACTCTGTCCAGACAACCTTAAAATGGATGGGGGGCACTCAATACCTTCTCGATATGTATCGATACAGTGAAATTATTGTTGATATCGGTGGTAATCTCCTTGGTTATTATTCTTCAAATAATTCCGATGGAAAAATATATGGATTATTTGATAAAGTATTTACGTCTATTTTTGTCAGCAATGGGCTGAACCTCCTTAAAACCGGATTTGATTTTTACAATTACGCAAATGGTAAACTACCCCTTTCTCCTGAAACACAAACGATTCTCCAGCAGCTCAATAGATTGGAAACTATTCTGAACTTACAATCAAACAGTATTCAGCGCTTGGATCAGAAGCTTGAAAGCATACAAAGTGGCCTGGAATTTATTAGTAACCAAATTTTTCAGCTTATTTATAAAATGGACATTTATCATGGCGAGGTGCGGGGAAAGTTATCCGAGCTGATTCAACGTGAAGACTTTAAAATTTTGAAATCACTAAAGGATGTGGTTGACAACGATTTGAATGAAATAAATAAAGTTGATTTCACATTGTCAATTAAATATAGACAGGATAAGGAAATTGAGAAAACACTCAAGACACTTGTCCCAATGATTCAGCGCATGGATTTACAAAGTAAAAAATTAGGCAGTTATTTGGATAAGCCAATCAGTTACGAAACCCTGCCTTTTGTTTCAAGTTTCAGGTTTAACACCATTGGTCGTTTAGAATATCTGTTTCAAAACCACAGCAAACCTGCAAATACCACGCTTTTATTGACCGTTGCCTTTTTAGTGGCTGATCTTAAAGACAAATGTGAGAGCTTTGGTATAGCAGCAGACGGTTTAGGTGAAATTGAGAAGTTGATTCAAGAACACAGCAAAAATACCTTGCAATTCATGCGTAAACTAGTCTATTACCTCAATACAAGTGAAGAGCCACATAATAAAATGAACAGCGTATTTAGTGATATTGGAACTCATCGCAAGCAGCTGACTGAAGCCTGTCCTCATAGTTTAAAAGATGAATATAATAAATGGGTAACACCTTACCCACACTACCAGCCCATTCAAGATGCCGGGATATTTATTTCTAGCTTGACTCAAAACATTTTGGAAAATTATTACAAGCAAAATCGAGATAAAATTAATATTAAAGCCTACTTAAAATATAATGAACGCCAACCTGTTCATATCAACGATGCTATCCTCATTGAACCTATAGATGCTGATAGAGGAACGTATCTGCCGCTTCCATTCCCTGAGAAACTGATTATAAATCTAGAAAAGATCCATCCAGATTTAAAACGATTGCGTGAATTAGAAAATGAAAATGTATTGAAACTGCGATTTTATTACGATCTTAGTCAAGAGAATGATAAATCACCTTATACATTTAGGATTTGGATGCACTATCTATATTTTAGTGCGGATGGTACTTTAAAAAAAGATTACATTAAAGATCCTCTAACCATTTTTCAATGCCATAGTGACTTCTTGTCAGAATCATTGCATCTACCTTATGTCGTGGAAAAACACTATAAATATAGCAAACAACCTCACCTTCAGCGTGTCATTTACGCATTATATGGATTATTTTGCCATTATAATTTGGCGTATGAGGATGATTATAGAGCGACCGACGGTGGGAAATATACGTATTGGGGATCTCCAACTAATCGCGTAGTAGATAGAGTAGGATATGGGTTTCGCCGAATATTACCAATAAATAATTTTACAATCACTTCATTCACCAAAACACAAATTATAGATAGAATTTCATATGGAAATGATTTTTCTAATAGGCAGGCCATTGGCGAGCGAAGTACCTTTGAAATTCAAGGACTGTATGGGTTATTAAACAAGGAATTTCATAAAGATAAAATTTATTACTTCAAATCATTCAAACCAGACTATCTTGCCAAAAAGGGCCGAGAAAATGTCAATGCAACTATTCAAGCTGATAGCCTGAATCTGAATCAGGATGAATATTGTTTAAAAACCGAAAACATTGAACTCATCCCTCATGACAGAAAGCTTATACAGCGTAGCAAGGACATCGAGACGCTAGAGAAAAACTTGCGAGAGCAAAAATCCAGCTACATCGACACAAAAATGTTTGCTGATAGGCATGGTTTTACGGATACATTTAAACTATATGCTGAGCAATATGAAACGCTTATTCATATCATGCGCTTATTTACTTCTGATTCATATCACTACGGACACTATGTTGAGTTTCTCTATAATGAAATGGGCCTTCCACATTGGAAAATATTTAAAGAAAAAAGTCTTGAATCATTGGAGACATATAATGAGCTCAAACTGCTATTTAACGATAAATTTAAAACTAAAACATTATTCAATAAATTAACTCAGCATTTTAATCAAAGCCAGGAATTCAACCTACTAATTATCCTATTAAATAATGAATGGCACAAAACCAGGTTTCCGAAGCCCCCTAAAGAATTATATGACGCGATGATTTGCGTAAAAACGGAAAACGATCTAAACAATGTTGCCGACACTAGGCTTCGTGATAGCTATAAAAATCAAAGAAAAATGCAAAACTATGAGAATAAGACCATCGCCTTGCTTGGTAACCAACATTATATGGCTTGTATTTTAGATCCTCAAAATGCACAAACACATTTTCATCGAGCTATCACCAAACAGGTAGATGCAACTCTTTGCAATGTCTTACTGGATATGAAGGATCTGAAAATATCCTTAATGACATTGATAAAGAGTGAATCACCCAACGCGGTTGCTTCAACTTTTTTAAAGGCAAACAACAATTTACTCCTTACACTTACCGTACAACGAAATGATGTAAAAGCGTGCGAAGCTTTGTTAGCAATTGATGGATTGAAATTTGATTTCACACTTTTCAATGGCACTAGAAGTGTCTTTCTGCAAGCTGCGAAGCATAAAAACGCTCTCCTTTTAGATAAATTGCTGTATTTTTACGGACATAATATTGATGAAGGGCATTATGAAAAGCTTGGCCTCGAAAAACCGAAAGAAAATTCAAACTATAAGATTACCCATAAAAACCGTTATCAGTTTGGGGTTTATTGTGAACATGCCGAAGTTATTTCTTTAATGTTTACCGATAAGAAGCTTCAACATTGGAAAACATACCTGATAGAGACTATCAAAACAGTTGTATTCTGGACAGTTACGCATAATTTAGTGCATACACTAAAGACGATACATGAGCATTATCCAGATTGGTGTAAGGATGAGAATAATATTGGCGTAGCCTTTAATATTGCGATTACTTTCGGAAGAATTAATACCATTCAATGGATGCTGGGCACAGGATTTGATCCTGAAAAAATATATCCTGGGCAGAAGAAGAGTCCTTATGACGATGCTTTAGATTTATCAACAAAGAAAAATGCTTTCAATGATAAAGCAGATCAAATTCTTCAATTGATCAAAAACCACATAGACAATAAACGTCATGACAAGACACCAAAGGAAGAACCTAAAGCTAGTTCAGTGCCTATGCAAAAGAAAAATAAACCGGTATTCTGCAGCCTTAAACAGGGATTTTTTGATAAGAGTAGAATGGATCTTCCTGATCTCAAAAAACCGTTGCAGAAAGTAAATGCGAAAAAGGCATCTAAAAACTGACTTTGTGCGCTATACTCGGTATTAAAGCATCCAAAACAAGAGTTGTATCATTAAAAAAATTATTTATCATTCCTGCCATTTTTACTTATATGTCATTTAATACCTTGGTTGCGTCTTTCGAAATCCATCTGTTTGAGATCAGTGTATGTGCTAGCGCTGTACTTGTTGGAACCATAATTGGCTGGGTGGAGATTTACAGACAATATAGGCATATCAAAGTTGATAAACATGAGCATCTAATTCAAATCGCCGGCACTTGGACGACGTTCATATTGATTTTTATCATTTTTGCGTCTAAATATTTTTTTGGCTACGAACTATCTACAGATCCTGCACTTAAAAATCAAACATGGTTCGAATTTAGTATGCTGGCCGTTGAATAAATATCCCCCTATTGACATATATACCACCAGGTGGTATACTCTACGTATAAGGAATAAATGTGCGAGTTTTCAAAAATAATGAATTCAAAAAGTGGTCAAAAAAACAAGGAATTGAAGATAAGGATTTGTTGCGAGCAGTTAGAGAAATGAACGACGGTTTATATGACGCAAACTTGGGCGGAAGTGTTTATAAAAAGCGTCTGGCATATGGAGGGAAAGGCAAGCGTGGTGGTGTTAGAACGATTCTTGCTTTTCGTGTGAGGGATAAGGCCTTTTTTATGTACGGATTTTCTAAAAACAAGCTGGCTAATATTACAGAAAAAGATGAGGTTGCATTAAAGGCGTTAGCTGAGGTGTATTTGAATCTTACAAACAAGCAATTAAATGCGGCGGTTGATGCTGGTAATTTAATGGAGGTGAAACATGAAAAAATCGATTCTTAAAGTTGTGCATGATTCTGCAAAGGGCCTACATAAATCAGGCATTATTGATAAGCACACCATGCATGAATTTGATGCTTTGTGCATTCCTTCCGTGCGAGAATTAGCACCAAAAGAAATTAAACGTATTCGTGTGAAAGCAAAGGTAAGCCAGCCAGTATTTGCAGCTTATTTAAATATCAGTGCTTCTACTGTTAAGAAGTGGGAGACAGGTGAAAAGCATCCTCATGGGGCATCGTTGAAATTACTTAATCTCGTTGCTAAGAAAGGGCTCGAGGAGTTGTTGTGAATATCTCAAACAATCATGCAACTACGAGACTTATGCATATCACGATTTACTTCGTGTTGCGATGTTGAATGTTGCAACTGCTGCTTAACTTCTGAAAATCCTGATGCTTTTGCCCGACATAGTTTTTCAAAACTGGACATCACCTCAAAGCATCTGCAGTCACCGCCCAGCGTCGCAACACCCCTTGGACAGTCCGCCCCATAAATACTTACCGCAAAATCAAAACCCAAGCCATCATGTGAACTATCAATGTCAGAACGAGGAAATTCATTTTGATTAGCATACTCGTAGTTGTAAGCCAGCGATCGCTTCATAACATGTAGGCTCGTAATCGTTTCAACGTCTTGAGCAAACGCTTGTCTATCAACCGCCGACAACCTGCGCTCAATAAACCCTATCAACTGTTGCCAGATTAAATCACATTTATCACCGTTATTTCCATGATTGCTTAAATTATTCCATTCATCATTTAGCAGCTTAAAGTATATGGGGTCAAATCTTGACAATTGACATATCAAAACCAACAAGCAAAAGTTGAAGCGTGTAGGAAATTACAATAGATATGTCAATTGTCAAGACTTGACCTTTTTTTTGTTCCTTATAAATTAGTCACAAAGTTAATTATTAAATATTATGAAGTTATGAACACATTAACATGTGTAGGCATTGTGTTATGGTACAATGCTAGTATGTGATAGGAGGATGAATCATGAAAAAAATTCTACTATTTATATTATTGATTTATGTATCTAGCAGCTATGCTGTTATGTGCCCAACCAACTTTAAAACTATAGAACAAGGAGAAACATTGCAATCGATAATCAATAAATGTGGAACACCCACGAGTCAATCTACCTATACCAAACAATCTCAGATCAGCGGTCAAATTGGCAGCCAATATGGTGGCGCAACGGGAACATCCAATAATGGTGTCGCAAATATTTACGGAACCTCTACTGGATTTTCAGCGGGTAGAGTCGAGACAGTTACGACACAAATAACAGAACTTCGTTATAATCATTCTGTGTTAATATTTGAAAATGGTTTACTGGTGGAGATGTATAGATAGTTGAAGAATATATCTAAATATACCACTCTTTAGTTTAGTAAAGTATAACAAATTACTCCGGCCAAAAATCATACCAGCGTAGCTCTGGATAGAGCATGGCGAAATCCGCGGTTTTTTATCCCACTATCATGAGTTGATCGAAGATTAACTTCGCAATCCTAAAAGCCATTCTACTTGGGCGTTTGCATATTCTCTTATGCGATTTTTATAAAGAAAAACACCAACATTTTTTTAATCATGATTCAATGGAGTGCTATGAGATGGACAGTAAAGTAATTCAAAATATTATTCATGAAATTCTGGAGACTGGTGAATATACGCTGGAAGGTATGGCACATCATACGCGGATCCCGTTTGATGTGATATATGATGCAGCTTGTGGCGTCATGGCAGAATTTTCTATTACCCCTTGGTCAAGAGTGGTGGCTATCTATTTGCAAGTGAAACCCGAAATTTCTAATCAGTTAATGGAATGGTTGCTCGCAAGCAGTGATCGTCGTCTTCCTGTGTTGCTATCAACGATCAACCATCCTCTCTAATGACACTTACCCCACCATCCTCATTTCACCTTCTCAATCAATTCTTCTCGCAATGCAAACAAGCGCTTCTCAATGCCGACGGCATAGCTTTCTGTTTTGTAGGTTGAATGGAAGCGTTTTACTTCATCGAGTGCTTCGTCACGAATCTGGTGTATGCTTTTACTTGGTTTGACCAATTCACCCTGACGATAAATTGGTTGCAATAAATCAACGAAAGCATCCACATCATCAAGCCGTTTTGTTTTATCATTTTGATTAATAATAATCGCTTCTGGTGTGTCTTCGATGCCTAATTCAATATCATAAATAACATCGGCGATGTATTGTTCATTACAAAAAAATCGTCTGACTTGATGTCTACCGGGGTTTGAAATTTTTGCGGCTTCTTCGGATAATTTTAATTTATATTGCCACTCACCCTTTTTGTCTTTTAATGCAGCGAGTTTATAAACACCATCAAGCGCAGGTTGATCATAAGCCGTTGCAAGATGCGTACCAACACCCCACGCATTTATTTTAGCGCCGCGCTGTTTCAAATCATGCATGAGGTATTCATTCAGTGAATTACTGGCTAAAATAACGGTATCAGGAAATCCTGCTTCATCTAACATTTGGCGTGCTTTGATACTGAGTTCTGCCATATCACCTGAATCAAGTCGGATACCAAGTAATAGAGCGCCTTGCTCTTTTAATTTGTTGCCAACTTTGATTGCGTTTGCAACGCCTTCCAGCGTGTTGTACGTATCAACTAATAAGATGCAATTATGCGGCATGACGCTTGCATAGGCTGCAAACGCCGCTAATTCATCAGGGAAAGCGGTGACCCAACTGTGCGCATGCGTGCCGCGAACAGGGATATCAAATAATTTACCCGCGAGTGCATTCGACGTAGAAGCACAGCCGCCCACATAAGAAGCGCGGCTGGCGGAAAGTGCGCCGTTTGGCCCCTGCGCGCGGCGCATGCCAAATTCGATAACGGGATCATCGCCCGCGACGCTAACCACGCGTGAGGCCTTGGTCGCAATAAGTGTCTGGAAATTAATAATATTGAGTAATGGGGACTCGAGTAATTGGCATTGTAAAATGGGCCCTTCAATGCGGATGAGGGGTTCTTGCGGGAAGGCGATTGTTCCTTCTGGCATCGCATCCATATCACAACTGAATTTAAGGGTGGCAAGATAAGCTAAGAATTCTGATGGGAACAAGGCTTGATCATTGCTATTTTTAAGCGTGGCGAGATACGCAAGATCGTCCGGCTGAAAACGCCAGCTTTGGATAAATTCAATCACACTTTCAAGGCCGCAACAAAGCGCATAATTTCCCTTAAAGGGCGATTTACGAAAAAGGATGTGGAAAGCCGCAGCTTGCTCATGCATATTGAGCTTCCAATAGCCATATGCCATGGTGAGTTGATATAAATCAGTTAGTAACGGAGAATAGCCAAACGTTGTCACACCTTGTTCCTTATTTTGAAATTACAAACGGCCACATTATAATGGCTCAATTATTTATTTTTCGCGAAGGTTTACTGTATGTCCATTAAAAAGATTATCTTCCTGGCCGGATTATCGGTGTTATTTGCCGGCTGTTCAACCACAAGATTCGGTGGATCCGATACGCTGTCGGCGCACTATAGTGATGCGTCAACGGCCATGGGTGTTCGTTATCTGCTGGGACGAGGTGTTCCGCAGGCTGATGCCAAGGCTTTCCAGTATTTTAGTGAAGCGGCGGACAATGATGATCCTTTCGCTGAAAATGAAGTTGCTTATATGTATGCGGCCGGCAAAGGAACGACCAAAGACTATACAAAGGCGTTTTTCTACTACCAAAAGGCGGCGAACCACGGGCTAGGGAGCGCCGAGTATAATTTGGGTTTATTGTATTTAAAGGGCCTTGGTACCAAACAAGATCCTGTCTTGGCTGCGCAATGGTTTAAAAAGTCTGCCGCACGCGGCTTTCAACCAGCAAACCGCCTGTTGTCTTCCTAGATGAAGACTCAACCCAGAAAACGCTTTGGCCAGCACTTTCTTCATGATAAGGGAGTGATCGATCATATTGTGGCGACGCTTGCGCCGCGCCCGGAAGAACATTTGATTGAGATTGGTCCGGGGCAAGGTGCCTTGACTGTCCCCGTGTTGAGGCGCACAAAACAGCTTGAAGCAGTTGAGTTTGATCGTGATTTAATTCCTGTGTTGAGTGAGCGTGCAAAAGCGGCGGGTGATCTCACTATCTATTCCGCGGACGTACTATCCTTTGATTTTGCCAGCGTGAAAAAAGATGAAAGAATGCTGCGTGTTTTTGGGAATCTTCCTTATAATATTTCATCGCCGCTTATTTTTCATTTACTGGATTATGCGAATATCATTTCTGATATGTTGTTCATGCTACAAAAAGAAATGGCTGAACGGCTTGCGGCAACCCCCGGTGAGCACAATGGGCGTTTAAGTATTATGGTGCAATACCATTGCGAAACAAACGTATTATTTAACGTGCCGCCAAGCGCGTTTTATCCGCCGCCAGAAGTGCAATCGAGTATTGTGCAGCTTGTTCCCTATCGTGAATGTCCT
>Ga0155584_1104_pt1 | contig 20560 bp, 19 predicted proteins | sample RifCSPhighO2_12_FD_107241 | JGI IMG/M metagenome (GOLD analysis project Ga0155584, IMG submission 107241) | Gammaproteobacteria bacterium RIFCSPHIGHO2_12_FULL_40_19
TATTAAAAACAAAGGAATAATCAGTAGCGCAATTTGATAGTCTCTGAGAGAGTAATGCACGATGCGATGCTCGTTGGATAACAGATTTAAACAATACGCAAAAAATGGTTGAACAATCATACCGCTCACCATCACGCACGCATTCATAAAACCGACAGCTGTTGCAGTTAAACGTAATTCTACTAAATCACGCGCGATGGCAAAGCAGCTGATTTCTGCGCTGGAAAAGAAGGCAAATAAAAATAAAAGTGCTGCCAGCATCCAGTGCGGCAAATACTGTGGACATGCAATAATCGGTATTAATGTGATGAGTGATAACAAACACCCATAAAATAAAGTCCGACGTCTGGAGCCTAATTGTTCAGATAAAAATCCATGCAGTGGAGATCCCGCAAACCAACCCAGAAAAATCATATCGACATAATAACTAGCAGTTTGTGCATTCACTTGCAACGCTTTTTGAAAATAAGAATTACCCCATTGTTCTGCTAATAATGAGAGCGATAAAAATAATGCGCATCCAATTAATCCGGCTTGTAAAATTGTTTTTGAAGAAGCAATTTGAACCAGCGAACGTCCCAGTAACCTAAAATTAAGTTGTTTTGAGGGTTGCAATTTTGGATTGAACTCACGTTTGTCATAAACACAAAATAGAAATATGCCGATTAATACAGTGCCTAGCCATACACTGTCTGCAATCACAGGATGCCATCCGAGATGGTCAACAATCCAACTCATCGCAGTTTCACCAAACATCGCACCGAGCATGCCGAGAGATGTACAAAGCCCCACAAAAAAAGAAAAGTATTGTCGTGGTAGCCAATCCGCAGCTAATTTTAAAGCGCCAACAAACGCAAATGCACTGCCTGCACCAATTAAAAAACGCGCAGCGCTTGCAAATAAATAAGAATGTGTGAATCCAAAAATCCATGTGCCAATAACGCAGGTAATAATCGCCGAAATTAATACACGGCGCGCTCCAAATCGATCGGTAATTAATCCAACGACCAATTGCAGTGGCGTATAAGCCCAATAATACATGGATGCCAGTAATCCCAAACTGCCGTCGCTGATTGAAAAATACATTCTCAATTGTTTCACCATGATGCCGGGCTCTATACGCAGTAGATATTCGTAAGTATAAAAAAGAGCAGCCAACGAACAGACAAACCACGCAAAATATAAAGACGTATGTACACGAGGAGAAATAAATTTTTTCAATGGATCACCTTATTATTGAGTATCTTTCTAGAGGTGCATTTTTGCGCGCTTTTTCGTGTAAATTTTTAAAAAATTGCTCGACGTACACATCAAGTACGCCTGCGCATTTTTTAAAAATTTACACGAAAAATCATCGCAAAACTGAACCTTCGCGGTATTTTCAAGTTTTCATCGCTTAACTAAGCAATACCCGACTGTTGCAACAACGCATCAACCGTTGGCTTACGTCCCCGAAAGGCAACAAACAAATCCATCGGTTCTTTAGCGCCGCCACTTTCTAAAAAAGTTGACTTGAATTTATCGCTGGTTTGGCGATCAAACACACCTTTTTCTTCAAATAAAGAAAATGCATCACAAGCCATGACTTCTGCCCACTTATAACTGTAATAACCCGCTGCATAACTTCCACCAAAAATATGTGAGAACCCATGCTGGAAACGATTGAATTCAGGCGACGGAAAAACAGAAACGGTGTTGCGAACTTCATTTAAAATAGTTTGGATACAGTCGGGTTTATTTTCGTCATATTCCATATGCAAACGAAAATCAAACAACGCAAATTCAATTTGTCGCATCATTTGCATCGCCGATTGAAAATTTTTCGCACGTTCCATGCGTTCATACAAATAATCAGGCAGTGGTGATTGTGTCTGATAATGTTTTGCAAAATAAGGAATGGATGCTTTTTCCCAAGCCCAGTTTTCAAAAAATTGGCTGGCAATTTCAACCGCATCCCACGGAATATTTTGAATACCTGACACGTTCGCGACATCAATTTTAGTTAATACGTGTTGTAATGCATGTCCACATTCGTGAAACATCGTTACCACATCGTCATGCGTGAATAAGGCGGGATCAGTGCCAATGGGTGCATTAAAATTACAGGTGACGTAGGCTGCTGCGAGTTGCACAGTGCCATCATCAAGGCGACGATGCACAGCACAATCATCCATCCATGCACCGCCCCGCTTATTATTTCGTGCATACAAATCAAAAAATAAATGGGCCTGTAATTTTTTATCAGCATCCAGTATTCGAAAACAGGTGACATCCTTATGCCAAACATCCGCATTTTCTACCTTTTCTAACGTAATTCCATAAAGTCGATGCATGATTTCAAACAAGCCCTTTAAAACAGCCGGCTCAGGAAAATAGGGGCGTAAATCTTCCGGTGAAATAGCATAATCATGTTGACGTAATTTTTCAGAAACGTATGCAATATCCCATGCGTTCAGTTTTTTTATTTTCAATTCTTTTGCAGCAAATACAGATAAATCCTGAAACTCTTTTTGGGCTGTGTTTCGTGTTTTTTCTGCAAGCTCATTTAAAAATGCCAACACCTCTTCCGTTTTTTTAACCATTTTTGTTGCTAAGGAATATTCCGCAAAATTTTGATATCCCAATAGACGCGCCAATGCAAAACGATTTTTCAAAATCATTTGCATGGTCGCGCTGTTATCAAATTTTCCAGCATTGGGGTCAATTTCAGAAGCACGTGTGACATACGCACGATACATTTCTTCGCGCAGTGATTGAGAATCAGCGTAAGTCATCACTGCTAAATAATCGGGCGCTTCTAATGTAAAAAGCCATCCTTCCAAATTTTCTTTTTGAGCCGTATTTTTCGCTGCATTTTTTGCGTGTTCTGGAATGCCTTTTAATAAGGCTTCATCAGTGATATGTTTTTTCCATGCCATCGTTGCATCTAATAGGTTTTCTTCAAATCGATGCATCAGTTCCGACAGTGATTTGGATAAATCAGAAAATCGTTGTTTTTTTTCAGTTGTTAAAGCAACGCCATTGAGTTTGAAATCGCGTATATCATAATCAATGGATTTTTGCTTTGCTTCAGACAATGTCGAAAAAGCAGGGCTTTTTTGAATTGATTCGATCGCCTGAAATAATTTTTCATTGTGTGAAATATGGGTTTGATAGTCTGATAATTTGGGTAGGCAGGCGTGAAGTGTATCGCGCAATTCAGGGGCATTGACCACGCTACTCAGATGCTGAATGGGTCCCCAAAATTGATGAAGCTTGTCATTTAAATTTTCGATGGGATGTAATAAATTTTCCCAAGTATACAGAGTGTGTTTATTCAAAAGCATGTCGATTGTTTTGAGATTATTTTTTAACAGACCATCAAGATTTTTTTCCACCTCATTAATATGAATTTGACTAAAAGCAGGAAGGGTTGATTTAGACATGCAGGCTCCCAAACGACACAAAGAAAAAGATTGTGCCGTTTAGTGCGGTTAAAAGCAATACAGTGTTGGGGTGGTTGCAGGGCTCCCGCACTAAAATTTGTAAAGTATTGAGTACGAAACTGTAGCATTGACTAGTGAATCAACTCAGAAGCGACAGCGACAGCTGGCGCGAGGAAAGCATCACATTCGTGGAAAAGCAAACGCACTAACTAGCAATACCCCGCTGTCGCCAAGAACTCCACAATATGATTTTCCAGCACAATGTACGGTATGCGATATTTCGGAATGTTATTGATCATAATCACAAAAGAAAGCAACCCATGATGTTTTGTTTTCACAAATCCTGCGAGTGCAGAAACACCGGTCATCGATCCTGTTTTTGCACGAACCAGTTTGCCACGCGCAAGCGTAGGCATACGACTTCTGAGTGTGCCATCGACGCCAGCGATAGGTAATGCGGGCACGAGTGTGTCGCGCAATGCAGAATTACGATTAATATAGTTCAGCATTTTTGAAACATCGTAGGGTGTTGTTAAATTATATTGCGATAAACCGGCGCCATCGAATAAACGAATGCGTTTGAGATCGATGCCAACATCACGAGATAGCATAGGTGCTTCCGCTTGCAATCCATTTTGCCAAGATCCGGGTGCATGATCGTGATATTCCCCTATTTTTTTAAACAAGGCATCGGCATACAAGTTATCTGATTTTTTAAGCAAGTGTACGATGACTTCTTTCAGCGGGGCAGATTGATGTTCTGTGATTAATTCGGCGTTGGCGGGACTTTTTCCTAACAGTACATGACCATCTAATTGAACGGCTTGTTTTCTTAATAATTCAGGAATTAAACTTTTGGTGAACATTTGCATGTTGCGAATCGCAAGCGAACGACGTTGTATGCCTGACTTTTTCGGAATGCAACCGCGAATTAAATATTGATTATTCCCGTTGCTGAGAATAGAGACGGGGCACATGTAATTAGTCGTCTTTGCTTCGTTAATGAAAGTCGCAGCACCTGGTGGCAATTGCGCAACGATTTCAGGTTTTTCACCCATTCTTTTTGCAGGAATAAAACTGACACCAAATTTATTGCGATTAATGACAACCGTATCAAGTGGCGCAGCAAAATCAGAGCTGAGATCGTTCCAGAGCCAACCAGCTGGATAGGGAATGTGATTAAACGCAGTGTCGTCTACGATAATATTGCCTTGAATTTTGTGAACCCCGAGTTCACGCAGTTTTTTCACCAAGTCAACAAGATGATTTTGGTTGAGGGATGGGTCGCCACTGAATTGAAAAATTAAATCACCATTTAAAACACCGGCATTGATTTTTCCAGTGGTCAGTAATCGTGTGGCAAAACGAAAATCAGGCGTTAAATTAATGAGAGCCGCAGATACGGTAAATAATTTTTGTACGCTGGCAGGCGCGAAAAAGTGATTGGCATTCTTGGAATAATAAATGCGACCAGTATCCATGGATTGCACGACGACACCAATATGTACGGACGGATTTGCTCTTGATAGGAGTTTATCTAAACCTTGTGGAATAGAATCGCAACGTGAATAGGGACTTGCACTCGCTGTCAGCGTGATGAAAAAAATTAAAATACTGACGAGAATTTTTTTAAGATAAAACGAGCAACGCATGATAACTCTCCTGATATGCGAAGCAATTTTGCCACATCACGTATAGCTTTATACTGCGTTGCAAGCTCAATCATCTTCGGTCATGTACTCTCGCGTATACTCCCTCGATTCAATCGCTTGCCTAAAACTAACTGGATGACGCTATATTATACACGTGATGTTTGAGATTGCTTTTGTTCCGTCTGATTTTGTATTACTTGATGCGCGTGCAATAATACCCTATTTTCCTGTGTTTTCCACCAAAGAAATCCGCTCATGCACAATACGAGTGTTGAGATGATTTTTATCTGCCGTGTTTGCCAATAACGATCCCATTTTTTGGTGGCATTCATGGGCGCCGTTAAGTAGATGACAGGTGGGCGAGAAAATTTTTCTAAATAGAGCGCATTAATTTTTGAAATCACTTCAGGATATCCTACCAAAATCATACGAACACAAATGGATTTATTTTCTTGCTGATGACTGAGGTGACAGAGTGCCGTTAAAATAGAAATGGGTAGCAGATGGGCTTGTTCAACTAAAAGCAAACATGTTTGATTCTGTGCATATAAACAATTCAATGCATGATCTAATGTTTTGTGCGATTCCTCATCGCTGGACTGCGTTGCTTGTATGGCCCAATGTTTGGAAAATAAAGTTGTTAAAATGGAGGGTGCTAAGTTGGATCGACCTTTTAACCGCAACACCATATGATTGGGATCTGAGAAAGCAATGGCTTTTGATAAGAGAGGGGTTTTATGACCGCCGGTTTTACCGATGATCAGTAACATGGGTTTTGGAGAGTGAAGAAAACTTTTGAGTTCAACAGCATCCTGCATAACACGCATCATCCTAGCATAGAAAATTCCTGCCACGCTGCCATCACTTGATCAGTTGTTACCTGATCACTGATTACCGCATTGCCAACCGCAGAAAGCAGAACCAACCGGGTTCTATTAGACTTTACCTTTTTATCACTTTGCATAGTGTTGGTCAAATCGATAAAGTGCGCATTGCCGGGGAGTTTTCGAAGCAAATTATGTTCGATAAAGCATTGATGAATGCGATTACGTTCAGAAAGACTGAGTAGGCCGAGTTGATGTGATAGCGTTGCTGCAACACAAATGCCATAAGCGACGGCTTCACCATGCAGCCATGCGTTAAAGCCAAGTACCGTTTCAATCGCGTGCGCAAAGGTGTGCCCAAGATTCAGTGTCATGCGCAGATTTTTTTCTTTTTCATCCAGCATCACGACGTTGCCTTTGATCGCACATGATTTTTGAATCGCAACCCGTAGCACGCTTGGGTCGCGCAAAAGCAGTTGGCCCATGTTTTTTTCAAGCCATTCAAAAAATACGGCATCCGCAATCAACGCTGCTTTTATTATTTCTGCAACTCCGGCGCGGAATTCACGCGCAGGGAGTGTGTTTAATGTTTCTGTATCAATAAATACTGCACTGGGTTGGTGAAAAGCACCCACAAAATTTTTGAGAGCGCCGTGATTGACTGCTGTTTTTCCGCCAATCGATGCATCGACTTGTGCGAGTAATGTTGTCGGAATTTGTAACCAGGATACGCCGCGTTGATAACAAGCGGCTGCAAATCCAGCGATATCGCCGACTACACCACCACCCAATGCGATGAATGTTGTGTCACGATGATGTTGTGTTGCTATGCAAGCATCTATTATTTTTTCAAAGGTGCGTAAAGTTTTAGACAATTCACCCGGTGGTAATGTAAGGGTGTCGCACTGAAATTCAGAAAAAGCCGCGGTTATTTTAGATAAGTAATGCGGCGCAACATTGTCGTCTGTCACAATAAAAACTTGCGTTCCGTTGACATAACCGCGCAATTGTTTTGCATCAGATAAAATATTTTCGCCGATGAAAATAGGATACGCACCGGTTGCATGTGTAACCGATAAAATCATCTATTGCCCATAAATAATTTTTCAAAAATAAAATCCGCAATATCTTTCGGCGAATCGACGTCGGTGTCATAAGTGAAATTGGCAATTTCTTGATACAACGGCGAACGGATTTGATCCAATTCAATAATTTTTTTAAATGGATCTGGAATGTTAAGTAATGGGCGAACACCTTTGCGTTGGTTGGTGCGTTCCAGTTGTGTTTCAAGCGAAGCACGTAAATAAACAACGGTGCCGCGCGTTGATAACGCAAGACGATTTTCAGGTCTAAGAATTGAGCCGCCGCCTGAAGATAAAACAATGTTGTCTAATTGTGTTAACTTGGCAATCATTTCTTGTTCGCGTTTGCGAAAACCAGCCTCGCCTTCAAATTCAAAAATTGTTGTGACAGAAACGCCAGTTTGCTTTTCAATTTCTTTATCTGAATCGTAAAAAACGAGGTGCGCTCTTTTGGCCAACTCACGACCCACCGTTGTTTTGCCAGCGCCTAATGGACCAATGATAAAAATATTCTTATTTTTCATAGCGCTAATCATAGCATTGCAGCGCATCTCAAGAAAGTGCTTTCTCAGTACGGAACATCTTTCTGGGAGGTCCATTTTTGCCCGCATCAAAACTGAACCTTCGCGGTAAAGCAAAGATTCTACCCATCAATAGATTTCATCATGGCGGGTGTAATAAAAATCAGTAATTCTTGCTGTTTTGTTTGTTTTTGATGATGACGAAATAATTCGCCAATGACCGGAATGTCGTCAATGATCGGAATGCCTGCTTGTTGCTTGGCATGCGCCGTTTCCAGAATGCCACCCAGTACGATAGTTTGATCATTTTTGACGATGACTTGGGTTGTCAGTTGTTGTGTTTCAATCGCTGGTACGCCATTCACCGTGAGGGCGCTTACCTTGTCTTGATTCAACGCGATATGTAATAAAATATGATTATTTGGCATCCGTTGCGGTGTCACCTGTAATTTCAAGACCGCTTTTTTAAAGCTTACGTTCGTTGCGCCACTGGATGTTGCTTCTTGATAAGGTACTTCAGCCCCTGATTCAATGACCGCCGCTTGATTTTCCAGGGTGGTTAATGCAGGGCTGGAAATTAATACGGCATGACCTTCTTGTTCTAATGCCGACAGTTGTAAATCCAATAAATGATTTCCTGCTAGTTTGGCAATCGTGACAGTGAATTCCCCCGCGCCCCCTGTATCGTCTGGTTCATTCATTGTCAGCGCAGTGACTGGTTTCTTATCGGGATTTTCTGTGCGAAACAGAACCCCTAATGATTTTTGATATTGTCGATCAACATTAATGACTTTTGCTCTAATTAAAAATTGTGGGCTCGGCTGATCGAGATGATGAATCAAGTCAAGAATTTGTGTGATATGTTCCGCATCTTCTTTTATCCAAACTTGATTGCTACGTTTATCAAAATTAATTTTGCCAAGCGGCGACAAAATGTCAGACGATTTGTTGGTAATGAAAGAAACCACATTTTCTGCTTGTGCAAAATAAAGGGGTACCCAAACTGATTTGAGCAGTGGTGTGCTTGAAATTACCGATAAATTTTGCAGATTGTTTATTTGCACGGGTTTTAAGAAAGGATCTCGGATAGGTGGCGTGACGTCCGCGAATGCAGAAGTGATGATATAAAATAAACAAACTATCATGAAGCGCAAATAACTCATGAAGGGCTTCTCAGATCAAGTTGTATGTTAAATTGATCGGCGTGTTGAATTTTTAATTCAGTCAGTATGTATGGCCACGCACTCTGATTGAGTTGATCAATGAAATAAAACAAACATTGATAGGTTCCTGACAATTGCAGTTGAATCTGATCGTCTGCAGGCTGGTTATTTTTTTGTTTAAAAACCACAGGCGCCGCTTGAATTACTGAAAAGCCCGATTTTTCAGCACTGTTTGTCGCTAATTGTAGTAATTGATCCAGTGATTGATTAGACTGAATGGCTGCATAAAAGTCTGAATTTTGTTGTTCAATTCTGTGCAATTCTTTTTGCGCATGAATATCAGAAACCGCCAATTGTTTTTTTTCATTAAGAGCAATTAGGCTTGCATCGTAATTTCTTTTTGTGTATTGGTAATGTATCACTGCAGATTGTAAAAACAAAAAATAAAAAGAGCCTGTTATTAAAAAAGAAAAAACGATAAAAAACAGAATGTACCGATGATTTTTTCTGATCGAACGCATCATGGTTTTACCTGTATGGTAAAATCCATTTGCGATTTATTCTGTAAATCATTATGTATTTCGCTGATGGACATTTTTTTCCACGCTTGATTTTGTTGTAAGGCATCACTGTAAGTATGAATAGTTGAAAGTTGATCGCTGACGCCGGAAATCGTCAGCGCATGTGAATTAAAATAAAGTGAGGATAACGTTATACTGTTTGGCAGTGTTGTCGAGATTATTTTAAATAAATTTTCTGCGAGTTGATTTTCTCGAATTGCAGCCGTTTTTTTTACACGCATTGACTTTAATTGTTGTAATAAAGCGATATGTTGGTGGGGATGATTTAAAACGATTTGACTATTTTCACTGTTAAGTTCCTGTGTTTTTTTCGTATAGTGGTTAGCTAAATACAAAAATTGATATTTCAAGACAATCATAACAATAAAAACAACGATTGCAAAAAAAACGAGGGTCGCACATTGCTTTTGTTTTTTTCTTTTTGCTTGTTGCTGGCGCCACGGTAATAAATTAATTGAAGTGCTATTGTTACTCACTTTGATACAATGCAATGGAAATTTTAACTTTTGAAAAGCAGCTTGAATGGTTTGAATGAGCGATCTGTGCGCTGCAATAACCGTTATTTTTTGTTTGTTGTTGTTGTCATCGCCGCGAAAAGTGTCATAGTCTAAACATAGCGTTTCGGCGAGATAACCAAAAAAAAGCACTGATTTTGATGATAGAAATTGCATCACTTCTGTTTCTTTCAGCGTGCCATCTAATTCAAATTCGTGCGTCATGGCTTCTTGTGAGGGAATGGTGACAATCACACGCATATTTTTTTTATAGAGTGGTTTTAATGTTTCAATTATTTCGGGCAGTTTGTTTTTGTCTTCAAATAAATGGGCCATTATTTTTTCGGTGACGCAATCATTTCTTGTCTGATTATTGGCTGTTATCAGCGCACGACACCGTTCTTTTTCAAAAATAATTTCAAGGGTCGACATGAGGGGTGTGTTATCCGAAATTTTAAATAAGCATTTTAGTAACCTCTCAAAAAACAACAATACCGTGTTTTTGAAACTTGTTAATGAAAGGCCTCGCGTGTAGATGCGTTGCATTACTCAAAACTCTGGTAGAATGTCCTAATCTGGATATACAGGAATAACGCTTTTGTTGAGATCATTTCGACGATTTATCGGTCATTTTTTGTGGGCATTGATGAGCTTGATGATTACTATGGTGATTGTCTTTGGCGCATTGTATGTTTACATGGAATATAATTTGCCTGATGTGACGGTGTTAAATGATGTTCACATGCAAGTACCACTGCGAATTTATAGTGCGGATGACAAACTGATCGCAGAATATGGCGCAAAACGCCGCGCACCGGTGACAATCGATAAAGTACCCCAACAGTTGATTCAAGCCATTTTGGCAACAGAAGATTCGAGATTTTATTCTCATTCGGGTGTTGACATGATTGGTTTGGTGCGTGCTTCAATTGCTGTGATTACAACCGGTCGTAAAGTCCAAGGCGCAAGTACAATCACGATGCAAGTTGCGAGAAACTTCTTTCTTACCCGTAAAAAAACGTATTCTCGAAAACTCAGAGAAATTTTGTTAGCGATTAAAATTGATCAGACACTCACTAAGCAAAAAATATTGGAATTGTATTTAAATAAAGTGTATTTCGGCAATCGTGCGTATGGGGTTGCAGCGGCAGCACATGTTTATTATGGCAAATCCTTAGATGAATTAACGCTGCCTGAAATGGCGATGATTGCAGGATTGCCTCAAGCGCCTTCGCGAAATAATCCCCTGAATGATCCTGAGAATGCATTAAAGCGAAGAAATCACGTACTAAAACGTATGTTAGATGTGGGTTACATTAATCAAGCTACTTACGAAAAAGCCATTCAATCGCCACAAACGGCACAATATCATGAAGACCGTGTGCATTTAGAAGCACCTTATGTTGCAGAAATGGCGCGTCAAGCAGTCGTCATGATGTATGGTCTTCGTGCTTATGATGCGGGTTTAAAAGTCATCACCACGGTTTCTTCTCCCTTACAAAATGATGCGTTAGGTGCATTGCAAGCAGGATTGATTGCGTATAGTCAACGCCACGGATTGAAAGATAGGATACCTAAGGTTCAAGGCGCCATCGTTGTTTTAAACCCAACCAATGGCGCGATTTTAGCACTGCAAGGCGGATTTGATTTTCAATACAGTTCATTCAATCGTGCACTACAAGCAGAGCGTCAACCGGGTTCTAGTTTTAAGCCATTTTTGTATTCTGCTGCACTTGCAAAAGGATACACCTTAGCCAGCACGATTAATGATGCACCACTGATGATTCGAGATTCCGGCGAAAATGTTTGGTGGCGGCCGCAAAATGATACGGAAGAATTTTATGGGCCAACCCGTTTACGGGTGGCATTAGCGGAATCCCGTAATTTGGTATCGATTCGATTATTACGCGCCATTGGCATTCCTTATGCAGTCGATTATTTGCAACGGTTTGGATTTGATGCGGATCAATTGCCGCATACCTTATCGTTGGCTTTAGGTAGTGGTGAATTAACGCCGTTGCAGATTGCGTCCGGATACGCCGTATTTGCGAATGGTGGTTATCATGTTACCCCTTTTTTCATCGAAAAAATTGTAGATGAAAAAAATACGGTTCTTTATCAGGCTGAAGCAGAAGAACCAGCGCAAGTGGTAACGCCGCAAAATGCCTACATCATGACACAAGCAATGCGTAGCGTGATTCAATCCGGCACTGCGCAAGCAGCAAAAACATTAAATCGTACTGATTTAGCCGGAAAAACAGGCACAACCAATGATCAAATCGACGCGTGGTTTTCAGGATTTAATAGCAATTTATTGGCAACTGTTTGGGTGGGGTTCGATCAGAATGAGCAATCCCTGCATGAATACGGTGCGCAAGTCGCCTTGCCAATTTGGATTCAATTTATGAAAGTCGCATTAGCAGATCAACCACTCGCCACGATGCCACAACCGGCTGATATTGTGACGGCACGTATTAACCCTAAGACAGGGTACTTGGCGTCGGCAGGTGAAAAAGGCGCTATTTTTGAGGTGTTTGAAAAACAAGACATGCCAAAGCAATATGCGCAAAACAGTGGGAGTTCTGCTGCTGGTTCGGCTGACGCTGGACAGGCAGCAAGTGACGATGGCTCAGCGCCAGCGGATGATATTTTTTAAAACGAAGTATAGTAGGTAACATGGGATAGGTTACAAATGGCGCGCAGTTGACATGCAGATTTGAACGAACTGATTGAGAAAAAATGCGCGCATAGTTACTCATATGTAAGCGTTTTTTCGAATGAAGTTCGTTCAAAGATGTGTGCCAAATGTGATGCCATTTGTAACCTATCCCATGTTACCTACTATATGTGCTCGTTAGCAGCGAAAGAAGCGCGCGTGTGAGCAAGCGCGCAGCTACAAGTACGAAAAAAATATTCCTGCAAACACAACCATTCCCACCCACTGATTATTCAGAAATGCTCGAAAACATTTGTCAGGATCACTCTGGTAAATTAATGGTTGCTGATAAACAAACAATAAAAATGCGATAAAAACAGCCAAAAAATAAATAAACGAAAATGATAATAACATTCCAAGTACGCACAATAGTGCAATCACAGCGCTTTGAAATAGACCAATGATTAACTGACTATATTTTCCAAATAAAATGGCTGTTGATTTAATGCCAATTTTAATATCATCCGCACGATCAACCATGGCGTATTGTGTGTCGTAAGCAATCGTCCACAAGATAGTGATTAGCATAACAATGCCAGTTATTAAAGATAATGTCCCCGCTTGCGCTGAAAATGCCATGGGGACAGAAAATGCGAATGCAACACCTAAAATAAATTGTGGCCAGGAAGTATGACGTTTCATGAAAGGATAAATAATAGCGGTAATGAGCGCAAAAAAGGCAAGAACCATCGTCAGTGTGTTGGTGAATAGCACTAAAATAAACGCGAGTGCGCATAATGTAATAAATAAAATAATTGCGCCGCGCGCTGATATTTTTCCGGTTGCCAAGGGACGCAGCTTTGTGCGTGAAACATGGGGATCCAATTTTCGATCTGCAAAATCATTGATGACGCAACCTGCGGCGCGCATCAATACAACGCCAGCAATAAAAATAAAAAGATTTTTTAGAGTGGGTAATCCTTTGGCTGCAATCCATAATGCCCATAAAGTGGGCCAGAGTAACAACAGCGTGCCAATCGGTTTATGGAAACGCATTAATTGAACATAAGATTTTATTTTTTCAATAGGCATATTTTTACAGCTTGGAGGAAGGTCTGTTGCATTCCGCTGCTCGAATGGCTTCAAAAAAGACAGGTAAAAATGTTTCGACAACCAGTAACGGGTGTTCTTTGTATAGTAAAACGCTGTGACGTGTGACGGTGTTTTCGTTTGCTTTGAAAAACACAAAATCACTACGTTGTAATGTTTTATCTTTAAATAATGTATCGCCAATAGAACCATTTCCGATTAACGTGAGTTCAATCGTTTCTGGTGTAATGGAACGTTTGGGAATAACGACGTCACACGACAGCCAGGGGATATTTCGATAGTGCCATTCAATGTGTCGAATCCAAGTTTTTTCATCACCCGTTATTTTAAGCGCTGTACGGGATGCCTCATCTGCAGGACCCCAGTCGTCATGAAATAATTGCAGTGTGATTTCATTGTGTGTGAATTGGCGTAAGCGAACGGTGAGTGATGCCTTGTTCGTCACCCAGTCTTTTTCTGTGGGGGTTAGGTGTTCGATTGGTCTCATGCTTGGCTCACCATGTCAATTCTTGCCCAAGATAGGGGATAAAATGAGATGAGTCAAGTTGGGTTAATCGGAAAACCAGGGCAGCCTCATTAAAATCTTTGTTAGTGGTGTAAAATTATAATGAGGCTGCCCTGATCGGAAAACAAACCTCAACGCGTTACCACAACGGGTGTGCCAATATTGATAAAGTCTTGGTTCAGCCATTGCGCATCTTCAAAAAAGAGACGAACACAGCCATGGCTGGCGTTATAACCGGGTAATGTAGAGCCATGCATTGCGAATCCACCATTAAAATGCATACAGTAAGGCATGGGCGCGCCACCATTGGTTTCAATGGGGAATCGTGAAGAGATGCATTCCGGCCCCTGTTTGCGAAAAACCTTAAAGTGACCAATGGAAGTATTGCAGTTCGCACCAATGTCAGAGCAATACCCTCTACCGCCAGAAACAGGTCCCCAATGAACCAGTTGTCCGCTCGCATCATAAGCCCCAAATGCTTGTGAACTGAGATTGACGAGAATCAGTTTTTTACCATTGGTTTGCCAATGAGTGGGAAATGGAGAAAGATCTATCAACTTGATTCTACTCAAATTTGTTGGCACAACAATCCAACTTCTATATCTGACCGGCATATTCATCCGATTGAGACGTTTGACAATTTCTCTTTCCCGTTGATTGTGGAAAAGACTTTCCCAGGTGTCACCGCGTCTTATTTTAATGCACTTAAAGCCTGTGTATCCGCAGAGATTGGAACCATAGTAGCGTTGTGCATAGGTTGCAGTGCTTGTCGCCAAACCAAAGGTCAATAAAGCCGCTGAAAGGATCGAGACAGTGATCATCTTTTTCATGGAACATTTCCTCCATGGTTATGGTTGTTTAAAATCTATTCTTGGACTCAGTATAGTTGGTAATTTGAATATTTCACTTTTTGTTCTGTTTCTGACCAATGCAAGGTGGAATGGATAAAATTATCACCCTTTTGATAGGTTAATATTTGAACAAGTTGTAGAATAGTTAATATTGTCTTAAGATTCGCGCATTAAAATGGTACGTGAAATGCAATATCGTATTTCAGTTTTTGAGTGTTAGACCATCTGTTAGCCAAGGGGCAATCACATTTATGTCAATTTTTTCAGAAACGATGACAAAAGCCATTAGTGATTATCGATTGTTGCTGCGCAAACATTTAGATCAGGTGGAGCGGATGATCAAATTGCAGAAATTAAAGCTGAGAGATTCCGATATCTATGAAAGTGATTTAGCGCTTTATCAAACGGGTAAAGCGATCGTTGCTGATATTGAGGTGAATATGGCAATGTCGAATCCGGGGTATTATTCATACTCGGGTGTTCAGCAGTTTTGTACCTATTTGAGAGAATATCTTGGCAATTATCACATTGAAAGCGACCAGGTTGTACATCGTGCACAAAAAGCGTCACGTGCGTTGCTTCAAGCAATTCAATTGGCAGGATTGCCCCGTGAAGGATTGGATGATGGTATTGCGAAGCAATTGTTCGAGTGTAATAAAGCGGTTGCGGGTTTCGGTTCACAGGAACAGTGCGATTTACAATTACAAATTTTGGCGCGTCAGCAAGCAAATAATCCAGGATTTTACACACGTATTATTGCGCACTTGGAATCATTAATGACGAGCAGGTGTTCTGAGGCAGCAGCTTAGGATAGTGCCCCAGGGCAGCCTCATTATAATTTGGCTGCACCACGTATTTCTTAGCGGCGATGGAAGCACAAGCGATAGCGCCTGCAATGTACGAGTGGAACGATGCAACGTTTCATGCATGCGTTGCGGTCGCTGGCGCTCTCGCTTCCATCACTACTAACAAAGATTTTAATGAGGCTGCCCTGGATAGTGCCCTGACGAGCGTGTCACTTTTCCTCTGAATTGTTTACAATAGAAAAAAGCGAACTCAAACAGGTGGAATATCATGGAAGATTTCAGCCGCCATTGCCCTTTTACACAGTTTACCCATCGATTGCTCGTGAAGCCTGAGTTAGGCCAGGTGGTTTCTCATTTGCAGCATCAAAGCGGTTTCAATATTAATATCATTTTTTATTTACTGTGGCTGGCGAAGTCGCGCTATGGTCGTTTGACGCGTCAAAATTTGAAGGTGTTGCAATCACAAATTGCATTATGGCATCAACGTGTGATTGTGGAATTGAAATATACGCATGCCTTAGTCGCCGACCACAAACATCCCGCAGCGATTCAAATGAAAGAAGCGCTACAAGAAGAAATCATCAAAGCGCATATCATTGAGCAACGGATGTTATATGACACCAGCTTAAAAACACATTTGTTGCGTCGCTCTTCCTTACAGCAATTGGCTGATGCGTGCGTAAGCATGATTCATTACTGTGAATTAAAAAATGATTTGTTGATTGATGAAGATCAAGCAGCGTTTATACAGTTATTTTTAATTGTATTCGAAGATATCAAGCGATCTGACATTGAAAAACAAATTAAATCTGCTTTTGATCGATTGAAAGTACCTGCAACGACCCAACTTCAAATGATGTGGGAAGAATTTTGAATTATGTTATTATGATCGCAATTAATAGGGATAGTTTAGGAAGACAGCAATGAAAAAACAATGGATGAATCGCATATTAAAACCATTTTTTTGTGCTGCTGTAATCGCTGTTTTATTTTCGGGATTGGCTGCTTGTCATAAAGAACCTGCTTATATTGAAAATCCTATTGTTCGAAATTTAACAAATACAGAACGTAAATTATTAGGTGAAATAGAAGCCTCTGGCATTCAAGTGATTAAAGAAGGTATGGTATTTACCTTTGTGATTCCGACGGATTGTTTTTTTGTGAAACAAACGCGCGCATTGAAATCACATCGTGAAAAAGATTTAGATTGGCTCGCGCAATTTATTTACCGTTACTCAATGTATTTTGCGCGGCCGACTGTGACAATTACGGGACATACGGATAAAACATGGTTGTCGCCTGCAAGAGATGTTTTGTCGATGCATTATGCAGAAGTTGTGGCAGCCTATTTTCGTGAAGATGGTATTGATCCTAATATCATGACGGTGAATGGGAAAGGTGCAGAACATCCGATTGCGAGTAATCGGTATCCGATGGGTACGGCGTTTAATCGACGGGTGGTTATCACAATTCGTTGATACATTACACCCATGAATAACTTTGACGTTGGTTTGTACCAGTGAATATATTTCAGAAGCGCAAGCGTTAGCTGGCGCGAAAGGGTTACACTGCGCAACCTCTGCATGAGGCGCGATCTTTCGCGCTGGCTCTCGCCAACGCTTCTGAATCATATAGCGCGCAAAAGCGTTGCGTTCGATGTCTCAATGCTTATTCTCAATCAACGAATGAAACACTTCCAGTAATTGATCAACCACTTGTCCACGATGACTGATACTGTTTTTTTCAGTCGTTGTTAATTCGGCTGCTGAGCATTGATGCGTGGGTACATAAAAAATAGGATCATATCCAAATCCATTATTTCCGCGAGGTTCAAACAAAATAGAACCTTCCCAAATGCCGTGACAAATGAGTGGCACAGGATCATCTTCGTATTCAACCAGTGCTAACACACAATGATAAGCAGCAGTGCGGTCATCTTCGTCGACGTCTCGCATTTCCTCTAATATTTTTTGATTGCGCTCTTCTGCGGTCGCATCATTCCCTGTGTATCGCGCAGAATAAATCCCTGGTGCGCCATCCAATGCATCAATCACTAATCCAGAATCATCGGCAAGTGCGGGCAAACCCGATATTTTTGCAGCATTTCGGGCTTTCAAAATGGCATTTTCGATAAATGTTTTTCCGGTTTCTTCGATATCTTGAATATCGAATTCGCTTTGCGGGATCCATTCAATCGGCAATATTTTTAAAAGCGATTGCAGCTCACCAATTTTGCCTTGATTATTTGTGGCTAGAACGATTTGAAGTGTGTCGTTAGTTGTCATAGTTAATTATCACTAGGTGGGTGTAGACACAAAATTCGCACCCATTATATACTCGATCTAAATTTTATAAAGGATTTTATGGATGACGAGATCGTCTTGGCGACAACTGGAGCAACGATGCGAGTGGATTGCCTTACTTCTATTAACGGCTTGTTTTTTTGTGTCAGCAGTTTCGGTGACATTAACGACCATAACGTATTTATCAGCATTTTTGTTCGTTTTGCTGTCAGGGGATTGGCATGCAAAATGGGGCCGTATCAAAAATAATAAAGCAGCAATGAGTTTTTGGATTTTGGGGTTGCTTTTTATTGTAGGTGTATTTTATTCGACATCGACGAAACAGCTTATTTGGCAGGATTTACATAAAAATCACTGGCTTTTTATAACGCCATTTTTGATGATGATCATTACGCAGGAATCGTGGCGTCAACGCATGATCAACGCGTTTTTATGGGTTATGTGCATCACTGTTTGTTTGTCGTATATAAAATGGATGTCGCCTGTTTACATGACACATGTATTACGATTACCGAAAGTACACGCCGACCACAGTATTTTCAGCGTTTTTGTGAATCATATTGTGCAGAGCTTTGCGATGAATCTCGCAGCCTTTATTTGTGGCTATCGATTTTTATATGGGAAACCATGGCGAATTTTTTATGCGCTTATGTTTGTTGTGATGGCGATCAATATTATTTTCATGAGTGACGGCAGAACAGGATATGGCATATTTTTCTTATTATTGCTGTATTTAAGTCTTATTCGTTTTGGATGGAAAGGAGTTGTAATCGCTGCTTTTTCTAGCGTGATATTGATTAGTATTGCATTTTTTACATCGATCGGGTTTCACTCACGGACCAAAGCAGTGTACCAACACTATCAACACTATGATCAACTGCATCACAAAACTTCTGTTGGACAGCGGATTGAAATGTTCGATATTGCTAAGCGAATGATTCATGAGCGTCCTTGGTTTGGGTATGGCACCGGCGGCATTCGTACCGCATTACCGTTGGTGGTTCCTGAAAAGTACCGCCTATTCAATCCATCGATAGATTATGTTGAATCGATTTATCTGAATTTTCTGTTAGAATTTGGTGTGGTTGGGTTTGTAGTGTTGTTGATTGTTCTTGCTATGCAAATCAAGGTCAGTTTTCAGTTGCCGCAACCGCATCGGGCTTTGATGCAAGCGGTATTACTTGCCATATTATTCGGCGGAGTTTTTAACGCATTTTTGGTATCATTTGCCATTGCGCATATTTATGCGTTATTTTCAGCGGTTTGTTATAGTGCTTACAAAGAAAAAGTTTAAAAGCGAAAAACTTATGATGCAAAAAAACAACATCAAACATCTTTTAATTAGTCGCACGGACAATATTGGTGATGTGATTTTGACGTTGCCGTTGGTAGGTATTTTAAAACAGCAGTTTCCAGAGATGAAAATTTCTTTTTTGGGACGAGAATACGTACGCGCCATTATCGAGCATTGTGCGGATATCGATTCCTTTTTTAGTTACGATGCGTTAACACATTTATCAAAAGAAGATGCGATCGCGCAAATTAAAGCGCATGCATTTGATGCCGTTATTCATGCATTTCCCAATAAACCCATTGCACTGCTGATGAAACAAGCGGGTGTGCATAATCGGATTGGTACCTCGCATCGTCTCTATCATTGGTGGACGTGCAATGCGCGTGTCAATTTCAGTCGCGCAAAATCAGATGAGCATGAAGCGCAACTCAATTTAAAATTATTAAAACCATTTCATATTGAAACAACCGATAATTTAGAACGGTTGGGTGAATATCTGGGTTTGCAATGCAAAGACCAATTGCCGCCTCATTTAAAATCACTTTTAAAAACAGATCGCTTTAATTTAATTGTGCATCCCTTTACAAACGGTCATGCGCGCGAATGGCCTGTGTCACATTTTAATGCGTTAATTCGACAATTACCGAAAGAACGTGTGCATGTAATTGTGACGGGTTCTCAAAAAGAAAGTGTGGTCATTCAAGATAGAATGTTGTCGCAGTGCCCTGATATTACTAATGTAGCGGGTCAATGTAGTTTACGTGAATTAGTACAACTGATCGCCAATTCGGACGGATTAGTGGCTAATAGCACAGGACCTTTACATATCGCTGCTGCACTCGGTATTCATGCGTTGGGATTATTTCCGATCACGAAGGGCATGGATCCAAAACGCTGGGGACCGATTGGAAAAAAAGCCGAAGTATTAACCGCAAATCCAGAATGCCAGTCACCGCGTTGTCGCCACAAACAAGACTGCTTGTGTATGGAATCGATTACGGTGGATCAAGTTAAAGCTGTCATACTAAACTGGGCAAAAAACGCGGATGCTGTTTGTGTTTGAAAAAGAACTGCGAATGAAGTTCGCTATGCGAACGTAATGAGCGGTGGTTTGCGCTTAATTTAACAGCTCTGTTTTTATGGGAATATTTTTCAATACCATTTTAGTTTAGCTCAAACCATCGCTCATTACGTTCGCTGCGCGAACTTCATTCGCGGTTCTTTTCCCACCGCTAATAGCATTTCAGCTAACGCATTAACCCAGTTTTCATCGGTATTTAGGCAAGAAATACA
>Ga0155584_1017_pt1 | contig 18878 bp, 17 predicted proteins | sample RifCSPhighO2_12_FD_107241 | JGI IMG/M metagenome (GOLD analysis project Ga0155584, IMG submission 107241) | Gammaproteobacteria bacterium RIFCSPHIGHO2_12_FULL_40_19
TAGACGCTCTGTTAAATAATGACGCGGTTATTGACGCCTTAAGTAAGGGTCGGCTGTCATTTGAATTTGTTTTTACCTTAAATAATAGCGAAATAGATAATGCCCTGAGTCAGGCACAAAAAGGTGAAAATATTGTTGATGCAATTTATAACTGTCGACATGAAAAATTAAACGCAATTGGCATTCCGCCTGATGCATTATGGAAGATGTGTATCGATCAAAAAGATATAAAAAGTGGGCCATATGTTTACGATTTCCGCGGACAAAAGGGTGAGCCAGGTTATTTGTGTGCAGCACAAAGCGCTTTTATGTATGTTATGGATAATTTACATAGGCCTTTATCAGTAGATTTTATACAAGAAGTCCGAAAACACGCGACCCATCAGGTGAGGCTCATGGAGGGGTCGATTGGCGGCGATACTTTTATGTGCTTTGGAAGAATGCCGTCCGGTGGCGGTACCGGAGATACTGGCCACCCAGAACAACGGCAACATATAGAGAAAGAAGATTTGGCAGAAATTTTAGAGTATGGTTTTGCTGATTTATTTACTTACGAGAAAGGCCCAGATACAAAGCTTGTGTATTTATCTTCAGGCATTGATCACTTTCAAGAATTAATTAATGGAAGCTACGGTGAGGGGACCAAGAAAAAAGAGTATGCGGGTACGGTTGAAGAAGCCTTACAATCCATTATTGATGAATACAATACGCGCATTAAAAATGCTAAAACAGATGAAGATAAATTATATGCAATTGCGCGATTTGGAAAAATGCTTGATACGTTACATCCGTTTTCTGACGGCAATATGCGAACGGTTGTTTTAATAACTAATAAATTACTGGTTGAGAATGGATTCTCTCCAACAATTATGCCGGATCCAAATAATATTGATCTCAAAAATTCTCATTGGATTGTAGAACACCTGATAAAACCTGGACAAGAATTTTTCCGCGCTCTTCGTGATTTTAGAGAGCTGAAAATTTCAGATATGGAGACCACCTATAAAAAAGCACCTGAAATAGGTCAATTTAACGCAGCAAGCAAAATTTTTGTTCGAACACTTGATATTGACGTGGGTCCTCAAGCTAAAATGGGTGGGTATGATCCAGATGAAAAAATTAATAAAAAACATTTGATTGAATTGATCGTACGTGCCAATGAAAATCCGGGTGGCGCTTCTGAACACACATTAAAGCATCATTTTGGTTCTGTAGATGCCGCAAGAAAAGCCCTGGTAGATTGGGTTCAAAAAGAACCGCCTGAAAAATATCACCATTATGAAGCTGCTGCTGAGTATCGAAAATTTGGCGGGAGCAGTAGTGCTACGAATGCAATCTTTCCAAAAGATGAGCCAGGTGTTGGTGGTCAAACACCTGCAGTTCAAGCAGTTTGGGTGAAAAATTTAATTGAGCGCGCAGAGAAAAAGGTCGGTGGCGCTTCTGAGAAAATGTTGCTTTATTATTTTGGGTCTATGGAGGAGGCGAAAAAATCTCTGGTTGTGTTTGAGGAGTTGGCAAAAAACAAACATGGCATGTTGACACCAACGGACTGTTGCATTGTGAAAACCATGGACGCTGCAATAAGTACCGCAGGGCCGAATAATCCCGCATTAAAAGAAAAAAAACAGGCGTACATGGTAACAACACGCGCTCAAAAAATTGAAAAATTGGCGGATTTTGTCTCTGCTCTTGATGCAGTCGAGAAACGCACCCCCCTCCCTTATTCCGCTGGCTTTTTTGTTCCGGCAAATAGCTCGAGCGAACCTGTTAACCTGGTTGATCAATTTAAAAATGCGCTGCCAAGCTCGGTTAAGAGTGCCTTGGAAGAATATCAAAAACATCAAAAACCAGCACCAGAGTCGAGTGCTGCTGCAGCGCCAGCAGATGCTGCGCCATATGATAAACGAGATTTCACGCGTTAGGGTCGGAGCTGGGATAAATTCAATGAGCGAAGTGGAGGCATTAACTGAATCGGGGATAATGGGCTCAGAAACGTTGAGGTCACTTGCTGAAAATTTATTAACGAAAGAGATTGTCAGCAAATTGACAGATCACGTGAAAAAAATGAAAGATGACAGTAGTGTGGAAATAAATAGCCAGGGTGTCATTCCGACAGCTGCAGCAGCAGCGCCACCGAGAACGTAGGGTCGTAGCCCTTGGTGGCTTTCAGTTTGAATTTACATTCTACAAGTTGTTGTGAGTGTGCTTTCCATTGCAACAATGTTACCGGCTTCTTAAGCTCGCCTAAAAATGGCTGGCGCTCACACTTCTATCGCTGCTAATTCATTTCGAACCAAGCTTCTGAATCCGCTCATACTTCTCCATCAACACATCTTTCGACTCATAAAACGCCAGCGGAATACAATCCACAGGACAAACCTGACGACACTGCGGCTCATCAAAATGACCCACGCATTCGGTGCAACGATTGGGATCAATCTCATAAATATCCGCGCCCTGATATATCGCATCATTCGGACATTCTGGCTCACAGACATCGCAGTTAATACATTCATCGGTGATCTTAAGCGCCATCTAAAAACCCCAACACACACGGTGGCACAAATGCAGAAACATCGCCTTTTAATGCAATAATTTCTCGCACTATCGTTGATGAAATATGCATATACCTATCACGCGCGGGTAAAAAAATCGTTTCACATTTTTCATCGGATAATTGTCGATTCATACTCGCAATCGATAACTCATAACTCACATCTTCGCTCGTACGAAATCCTCGAACGACATATTCTGCATGATGCGCTTTGGCAAAATCCACTGACAATCCAGTCATTAAAAACACACGTACATTTTGAAGAGGATCAACCGCTTCAATACACCACGCCACTCTTTTATTGGCATCAAACAACGGCTTTTTACGCATGCTATCTGCAACACCCACAATCACTTCATCAAACAATTCACTGGCACGCTGAATAATATCAACATGACCTTTTGTAATGGGATCAAAAGTGCCGGGATAAATAGCTATTTTTTTTGACATACATTTCTCGCTTGCTATGCGCTTACACTTAGGGCTTGTCAAATAACGTCTGTATCATCTCACCCGATGGTAACACTAAATTTGGTGCAATTTCAGCTAAAGGGTATAGCACAAATGACCGTTTTGTCATTTCGGGATGCGGCACCGTTAATGTATCCGTTGCAATGATTTCGTCACCAAATAATAAAATATCACAATCAATTATTCTGGGTCCCCAACGCACGTCACGAACACGTCCCATATTTTTTTCGATCGATAATAAGGCATGTAATAATTCATGCGCGGTTAATTGTGTCTCAATAGCAATCACTTGATTGATATAATTCGGCTGATCTTGCGGACCTAATGGTGCAGTTTCATGCAAACTCGACTCTGCAATAACTTGCGTCTGCCCCATGCTTGAAATCCACTGAAGTGCTGTTTGCACTTGTTTTACAGGATTATTTAAATTACTGCCCAAGGCAATATAAGCAATCATGATGGTTACAATTCCGCTATCATCGCTTCCTGCTTTTCTGTATCCATCAATTGCAATTGTCTCCACCACTCATACTCTGTCGATGAAATCTCATTGGCTTGCACACGCAATCCCATAAAATCAAATGCAGCACGAAAATAGCGATGATGGAAAACATTTAGAATACGACTTTGACGGCGTTTTTGTAATTGAAACTGCAAAACCCAAATGGCTTGAATGGCAAACTGAAGACGCTTCGGTATCATCATCGCTTCCACTTGACGATGTATAATATCGCTCATTAATTGATGTAAGCGCAAATAAAACTTCACCTTTTTATTTTTCATTTTTGTTAATTCTTGTTGCAACACAGGCCACAATAATACAGCCAATAAAAAGGCAGGATTGACACTATTATCTGCGCGTAAACGTTCATCCGTTGCTTTCATTGCCAAATGAATTAATTTTTCATGCACTTTATTTTTATGGAGATGCAACACTTGTAAGGTTTGTGGAAATAACGCACCCAGATAGTGGTAATGTAATAATTTTTGATATGTGGCAAACGCATTACCTTCGAAAAATAATTTTAAACATTCGTCAAATAATCGCGATGTCGGAACATGCTGCAATAAATGGGGCAATGCTTTTAGCGCAATTTCGGTTTCTTTTTCTAATGTAAAATCTAATTTTGCGGCGAAACGAATGGCACGCAATAAACGCACAGGATCTTCATGGTACCGTTGCACAGGATCACCGATAATGCGAATTAATCGGTGCTTTAGATCCGTCAAACCACGCGTGTAATCCACCAAACTAAAATCGGCAATATTGTAATACAAAGCATTTACCGTAAAATCACGGCGCCATGCATCTTCTTCAACAGTGCCGTAGGTGTTATCCCGAAAAATCATACCTGTTTCAGCATGAATTTGTGTTTGCGTGCGCGTGGTAGGCTCAGTTGCATTGGCACGAAACGTAGAAACCTCAATGATTTCGCCATCATAAAATACATGCACCAAACGAAAGCGGCGACCAATAATACGACTGTTACGAAATAATTCGCGTATCGCTTCTGGATGCGCATCCGTTGCGACATCAAAGTCTTTAGGTTGACGACCGAGCAAAATATCACGCACACCACCACCCACCAAAAACGCGGCATATCCCGCATCTTTTAATCGATACATGACTTTCAATGCATTTTGACTGATTGCGTCACGCGAAACAGTGTGATCAGGACGCGCAATCACATCACGCGATGTCTTGGTAATTTTCTTAGTACGGCGAAACCAGCGGGTCGCCCAATGGATAATTCGTTTTGGCAATGGATCATCTCTCAAGTTTAAGTGCGCACATTTTAGCATAGACCCAGATGAAATAAGCATTTGAAATTGCTACACTCAACATAAATTAGTTTGCACAGCTGAGAGAGGATTTCGACGTTATGGGCAATACCATTGATATTAATTTATATGCATTTGGGAATGGTTCCAGCAATTTTGATTGCGAAAAAGGACCGGATGTACTGAAAAAGGCCATTGAAAAAACGGAGTTAGCAAAACAGTGTCACTGGCTCCCCACCCTATCTGTTAGTCATCACAAACAACAAGCCGAAGCAAAACCTGACATTTTAAAATTATCCGAAAAACTGGCAAATCTGACACGGCAATCCACTTTAAATAACCATTTTTTTGTAACGCTGGGCGGCGATCATACCGCTGCCATTGGCAGTTGGAGTGGTGCTGCAAATGCTGTCGAAAATCTCGGCTTAATTTGGTTCGATGCACACATGGATTCACACACACCCGAAACCAGTCCTTCACAAAATATCCATGGGATGCCATTGGCCACATTGCTCGGACATGGCGAATCTGATTTCGTAAAAATTATGACAGAGCATCCCAAATTAAAACCTGAGAATGTGGTTTTAATTGGGGTGCGCAGTTATGAATCCGGCGAAGCCGCACTATTAAAAAAATTAGGCGTCAGCATTTTTTACATGGATGACATCAAAAAATTTGGCATGCATAAAGTCATTCAAGAATCGATAGCGATTGCCACACGAAATACTGATGCCTTCGGTATCAGTATTGATCTCGATGGATTTGATCCAGAAGATGCTCCGGGTGTTGGCACGCCTGCTCCAGACGGTGTAAACGCCGACGCATTTTTAGCGGAATTTTCACAAATTACAGAACATCCGCTTTTGATTGGTGCTGATATTGTGGAATTTAATCCCGCACTCGATCGTGACCATAAAACAGAAAAATTGGCTGTTAACTTATTCCGTCAATTAGTGCTTCATCACACAACAGGGTAGCCTCATTATAATTTGGCTGCACCACGTATTTCTTAGCAGCGATGGAAGCACAAGCGATAGCGCCTGCGATGTATGAGTGGAACGATGCAACGTTCCCTGCATGTATTGCGGTCGCTATCGCTCTCGCTTCCATCACTACTAACAAAGATTTTAATGAGGCTGCCCTGCATCACACAAACGTGTGATTGATTAAGGCATTGGAATTAAGAGATTATTAAAATTGGGTGGCTTTAGAAGCAATTTATCAGTGGGCACATTAAGCACGGTTCACATCGATCAACTTCAACAACCGCATCTTTTCCTTCACACAATTTCCCGACAAAGCAAAACCACGCAATTGATTGTGATCATCGTAAAACAATGCTTGCACATGCATATCATCAGCAATTATTTTCCATTCACCCAAACAATTTTTTGGGGGCGATACCAATGCAATTGGACACAACGGCGTTTTAATAATAATGGGCGTAATTGTATTGTGCATTGGCATTTTTTCACCTACTAAAAATGCCGCTAAAATACGGGTGTTATGTAAAATTGGCGCAACATACATTTTCATTAACCCATCGACTTCTGCACAATCACCCAACGCATAAATATCGGGGTCACTGGTTTGACAATAGGCATTTGTCATTACGCCAATATTTGTTTTGATACCCGCCGATTTTGCGAGCGATAAATCTGGTTTGATACCTGCTGCTGACAATACAACATCCGCATTTATTTTTTGATCATTCGATAACGTAATTTCATAGGCCTTATTAATTCGATGGACTGTTTTTGGATATAAGCCAAGATTAAACATAATCCCCGATTTTAAAAATGTGTGTTGTAAAGCGCATCCCACCGCTTCAGGCACCAATGCACTTAATAAATAATTATCAGGCGCAGTTATCGACACGGCATGATTTGTATTCAGTAAATCATTGGCAAATTCACATCCCACTAAACCCGCCCCCAAAATCGCAATCTGTTTTTTGTTTGATAATTTTTCGCGAAAAGTGCGATAGTCTTCCATTTGATTGACACAAACAACATCGTCTACCGCATCCCCTTGTAAAGAAATATGCACATTGTCTGCACCATGTGCGAGAATTAATTTTTGATATGTTATGCTATTTTCTTTTTTTTCTGCATTACTAAAAAATATTTTTTTATCATTTGCATCGATTTTAAAAACATTGGCCTGTATAAAAATGGTTGCATTTAATTGCTGTCGCATTGTTTCAACATCATGAATGCATAATTCGTCAGGTGTTTTTTGATGGGTTAATGCCGTCGATAACAACGGTTTTGAATAAAAATAGCCATCACTTTTCGTGATTAATATGAGTGATGTTGTAGTATCTCGCTTGCGAAATTCTTTTGCGAACACATAACCGGCGAGGCCAGTGCCGATGATGACAATCGCGTCACTCATTGTCTCAAATCCACTGAAGATCCAAATGAAGCATCCCGTGTTTGAGCGGGATCATCTGCAGATTCTGTAGGTCGAAATGCACTGATTCCAGGATAAGCGAATTTCATTGGTAATAATTGAATTTCTGAATTTGCGTCATGGCGCAGTAGCAACTCAGCTATTTCTGGATGACCATAAAAACAGGCGACATTATAAGCGGTAATATTTTTGTATTTATCGGTTTCTGTAGTTTCATCAATATTAATTGCCGGATCAGAAAGTAACGCTGCTACTTTTTTAATATCACCTAACGATACCGCTAAATGAAGTGCCAGAATCACTCGCCGATCTGCTGCACCATGTGTATTCGAATAATGTTTTATTACCCTGGGTTCTTCTTCATTTCTCATTATGTCTCCTTATGAATAATTCGCCACTGCATCGACTAACGCAGCAACATTTTCAACTGGCGTATCTTTTGAAAGGCCATGCCCTAAATTAAACACAAATCCTGTTTCATTTTTGTAAACAGCCATTATTTTTTTGACTTCGTTTTTTACAACGTCAAGATTTGATAACAAAACACAAGGATCCAAATTACCCTGCAATGCCACACGATCACCAACGATTGCACGCGCCGTTTTTAAATCCATCGTCCAATCCAATCCCACCGCATCACAACCGCTGCTTGCAATATCCTCTAAATATAATCCACAACCTTTACTGAAAAAAATCAAAGGAATTGTTTTACCATTATGTTCACGTAAAACGCGCTTGCCAATTTCGCTCATATAATGCAGGGAAAAATGCTGGTATTCAAATGGCGACAAAGCACCGCCCCAACTATCAAACACCATCACTACATCCGCACCCGCTTCAATTTGCGCATTTAAATAATCAACAGTTACATCCGTTAATTTTTTTAATAACGCATGTAATAAAGGCGGTTCACGAAATAACATGCCTTTAATTTTTTCAAATGTTTTACTGGATTGTCCTTCCACCATATACGTTGCAACGGTCCAAGGACTGCCTGCAAAACCAATCAACGGGATTGTTTGATTGAGTTCTTTTTTGGTTAATCGAATGGCTTGCATCACATAGTCTAATTTTTCGAGTGCATGGTGCGTTTGTAATTCATCGATTAATTTTTTAGTTTGAATGGGATTCGGTGCGACAGGTCCTTTCCCTTCATCCATTTTTATATCACAGCCCAACGCTAAGGGAATTGTCAGAATATCACTGAAAATAATAGCAGCATCGAGCGGAAATCTTTCAACTGGTTGAAGCGTGGCCTCACATGCGAGCTCAGGGGTTTGACAAAAAGTAAAAAAATCGCGGGTTTTTGCACGTAATGCACGATATTCCGGCAAATAACGACCAGCTTGACGCATCAACCACACGGGCGTGCGATCGATCGGTTGGCGCAAAAGTGCGTTGATAAATCGATCATTTTTGAGTGGGGTCATGATAGAATCCCTAACAATTCAACAATTTTTCAAATGATAATAGAATGACAGCCATTGTACATGAAAATCTCTCACTCAAACCGTACAACACCTTCTCTATCGACGTCGCCACCCGATATTTCACTGCTGTTAACTCAGTGAATGCATTGCAAAACATTCTATCCGATGAACAGTGGAAGACAATACCGTGTTTTATTCTCGGCGGCGGCAGCAATATTTTATTCACACGAAATTTTGAAGGTCTTGTCATTCACAATCAAATTCTTGGTATTGAAAAAATCGATGAAACTACCGATCACGTTTATTTAAAAATTGGCGCCGGTGAAAATTGGCATCAGTTGGTATTATATTGTGTTGAAAATCATTATGCGGGCATTGAAAATTTATCGCTCATTCCTGGGACCGTTGGGGCAGCGCCTATTCAAAATATTGGTGCATATGGTGTCGAATTAAAAGATGTATTGCATGAAGTACACACCCTTGATATCGAAAAAAACATATCGTGTGTTTTTAATAACGCTGATTGTCAATTTGGCTACCGCGACAGTATTTTCAAAAATACCCTAAAAAACAAACATATTGTGACGAACGTTGTTTTACGCTTAAATAAAAATCCTGTTTTTCACGTGGAATATGGTGCAATAAAAGAAAAATTAAATGGTGCACCATTATCCATTCGCGCAATCAGCGATGCCGTCATACACATTCGCCAAGAAAAATTACCAGATCCAAAAGTGATCGGTAACGCCGGTAGTTTTTTTAAAAATCCGATTGTGCCTGAAAAGTTATTTTTATCACTACAGGAAAAATATCCCAAAATGCCCTATTTCAGAGAAGAAAATGATTGCGTTAAGATTCCTGCGGGTTGGTTGATCGAGCAATGTGGCTTTAAAGGAAAACGATTTGGCGATGTTGGCGTGCATGCGCATCAAGCGCTCGTACTGGTGAATTATGGTGACGGCACCGGCAGAGAAATTAAATCATTGAGTGAAATCATTCAAAAGGCGGTTTCTGAAAAATTTAACATCGCCTTATCTACTGAAGTAAATATATTATAAATAATCATTTGATTTGAGCCTTTCAAGGAAGAAACAACCTGAATCCCATTTATATCTATCGACTGCTTTCTATTGCCGGTGCTCAAGCGAATGCTATTTCATTCTCAGGGGGTAATACTTTGAAGCTATTACAATGAATATTGACGCGCACTTTGATACCATTGTAGATATGCGCAACGTCAATGACAGGAGATTTTTATGCCAGCCGTTTCATACATCGTCGATTTCGCAGCACAAACAATGGTCAGTCATGTTGTAGGTACAGGTATCAATGCTGCCGTAAATGCCGTCATAGTTCCAACCCAAATGATGATTGCCGTCGGCACTGCCGCCGCAACTTCAATTGCCACCTTCCTAATCATGACGACAGCGAAACTAGCACTCACTGGCGCTGTATTTGTTGGCTGTCAAACTTATAACGGCATCAACTACTTTTTCTATAAACCCGCCGAACCACTCAAATCAGAAAAATGGGATTCTTGTGATGATGCGGGCTTAGAAGGAATAAACAAGATAGATGACATGGAAGACACTGAAGTTCACATCGTCACAAGCAGACATAGATTGGATAGTTTCAGCGACGCTTAGGAACAGGTAGGACTTATTTCGTACCTGTTCCTTAATAAATCAACTCTTTTAAAAACCGCCCCGTATGCGATCGCTGACACTGTGCGATCGTTTCCGGTGCTCCCGTCGCAATAATTTCTCCACCGCCATCACCGCCTTCAGGACCAATATCAATCACCCAATCTGCGACTTTAATCACATCCAAGTTATGCTCGATCACAACAATGGTATTACCATGATCACGCAGACGCATTAAGACCGCCAGTAATTGCGCAACATCATGAAAATGCAAACCAGTTGTTGGCTCATCTAAAATATACAATGTATTGCCTGTATCACGTCTCGACAATTCTTTGGCTAGTTTCACCCGTTGCGCTTCGCCGCCTGATAAGGTTGTTGCGCTTTGTCCTAATGCAATATACGACAAACCAACATCCATTAATGTCTGTAATTTACGGTGAATAATCGGTACTGGCTGAAAAAATTCATGCGCGTCAGAAATAGACATTTGCAATACATCGTAAATATTTTTTCCTTTATACTTAATTTCAAGCGTTTCGCGATTGTAACGTTTTCCCTGACATTCATCACAAATCACATAAACGTCTGCCAGAAAATGCATTTCAACTTTAATCACACCATCACCTTCACAAGCAACGCATCGCCCACCAGAGACATTAAAACTAAATCGTCCTGGCGAATATCCACGCGCACGTGATTCTTGAGTCGCTGCAAATAATTCACGAATCGGCGTAAAAATACCGGTATACGTTGCGGGATTTGAGCGCGGCGTGCGGCCAATCGGACTTTGATCGATATCAACGACTTTATCGCACTTTTCTAACCCTTCAATATCATCATGTTCACCGACATCATGTAATCCCGCTTTATTTAATTTATGTGCAGCAATCGGAAATAACGTGTCGTTAATTAAACTGGATTTGCCAGAACCGGAAACACCTGTCACACACGTCAATAGTCCCAGTGGAATATCAACGGTTACATTTTTTAAATTATGGCAACGCGCGCCTTTAATACGAAGGGATGGGCGACACGTATTTTCTACCCTTTTTTTAGGTACTTTAATGCTTTCAACGCCCGATAAATATTTTCCCGTGATTGATCGCGACGATTTTTTTATTTCATCGGGTGTACCGAAGGCAACAATTTCGCCGCCATGTTTTCCTGCGCCAGGGCCCACATCAATCACATAATCAGCTGATAAAATCGCATCATAATCATGCTCAACCACAATGACCGTATTTCCCAAATCACGTAAGCGCGTTAATGTTTTTAATAACCGCGCATTGTCGCGCTGATGCAAACCAATGGAGGGCTCATCTAAAATATACATCACACCCACTAAACCAGAACCAATTTGACTCGCCAATCGAATACGCTGTGCTTCTCCGCCTGACAAGGTTTCCGCACTGCGATGCAGTGTTAAATAATTTAATCCCACGTCTAATAAAAATCCCAAACGCGCATTCACTTCTTTTAAAATCTTATCGGCAATTTCTTTTTTATTGCCCATCAAATTTAATGTAGAAAAAAAAGCATGTGCTTGCACAACGGACATCGCCGTAATTTCTGGCAAACTTTTTTCTTCGATATAAACATGTCGCGCTGCTGCGCATAAACGTGTACCCAAACAACACGTACAAGGCGCGGTTGTTAAATATTTAGATAATTCATCACGCACTGCTTGCGATTCGCTTTCTTTATAACGACGTTTTAAATTCGTTAAAACACCTTCAAATGAATGCGTTCGTTTAACGTGTGCACCCTTATGCGTCACAAAGGTAAAAGCAATTTCTTCGTCACCACTACCATTTAAAATAATATTCTGAATTTTTTTAGGCAATTGTGAAAAAGGTTTTTCTAAATCAAACTTAAAATGTTCCGCTAATGCAATTAACATTTGATAGTAGTGATAATTACGACGATCCCATCCATTAATCGCACCTTGTGATAAAGATTTTGATGGATCATGTAAAATTTTCGCGGGATCAAATGATTGCTCTATACCCAATCCATCGCACGTTTCACACGCACCAATCGGACTGTTAAATGAAAATAATCGCGGCTCACATTCATTTAAACTATAACCACATTCGGGACATGAAAATTTCGATGAGAAAATTTGATCGCGTTGGTTGCGCGAATCCATTAATGCGATCGATGCCAATCCATCCGCTAATCGCAATGCCGTTTCAAATGATTCCGCCAAGCGTTGTTGAATATCAGGACGCACTTTCACACGATCGACAACGACTTCAATGGTATGTTTTTTTCGTAAATCCAATTTGGTGACTTCATCTAATTCTTTTATGTCACCATCAATACGCGCACGCACAAATCCTTGTTGTTTTAATTCTTTGAATAATTCAACAAATTCGCCTTTGCGCTCCCGCACGACAGGTGCTAATAACATTACCGCAGTGCCTTCTTTTAATGCCAAAACAGTATCTACCATGTGACTGACTGTTTGTGCACTCAATAAATTATTGTGTAGCGGGCAACGCGGACTCCCGACACGTGCATACAATAAACGTAAATAATCGTAAATTTCGGTAATCGTTCCAACTGTTGATCGTGGATTATGCGACGCCGATTTTTGTTCGATGGAAATCGCGGGCGATAATCCTTCAATCGTATCGACTTCCGGCTTATCCATCATCGATAAAAATTGACGCGCATAGGATGAAAGCGATTCAACATAACGACGCTGACCTTCTGCATATAATGTATCAAATGCGAGTGATGACTTTCCAGATCCTGACAATCCTGTTATGACAACCAATTGATCACGCGGAATATCGACGTTCACATTTTTTAAATTATGTGTGCGCACACCGCGCATTGAGATGTGTTTTATGGACATAACGCTGTGCTCATAGTGGTTTTGAAACGACCGATGAGCATAACAGCTTTAAAGGAAAAGGCAAAACGCACCTGACACCAGGGCAGCCTCATTAAAATCTTTGTTAGTGGTGATGGAAGTCGAGAGCGACCGCAATACATGCAGGGAACGTTGCATCGTTCCACTCATACATCGCAGGCGCTATCGCTTGTGCTTCCATCGCTGCTAAGAAATGCGTGGTGTAAATTATAATGAGGCTGCCCTGCACCTGACACGGTTTTCTGTTGACTTTATTCTACTTCCCAGTAAATTAATCCGCTGAATTATAGGAAAAACTGCTGTGTCATTACCAAAATCACGTACCGTACTTATCGCACTTTCCAGTATTATGTCGATCCGCATGCTCGGCTTATTTATGATTTTGCCTGTTTTTTCAGTGGCAGCTGCACACATGCCAGGCGCTACCGCAACGTTGGTTGGTCTTGCGCTCGGCATGTATGGTTTAACACAATCATTACTGCAAATTCCATTCGGCATGCTGTCCGATCGTATTGGCAGAAAACCAGTGATTTTATTGGGGTTATTTTTATTATTGATCGGCAGCATCGTCGCAGCGTTTTCACATTCCATTTATTTTTTAATCATTGGACGCGCATTACAAGGCGCAGGCGCCATTGGCAGCACTGTGCTTGCATTGCTAGCAGATTTAACGAGTGAGCAATCACGCAGCAAAGCGATGGCTTTTATGGGATTATCCATTGGATTTGCATTTACACTGGCGATGATTGCAGGACCCGTCATTAATCATTGGTTTCATTTATCCGGCATCTTTTTCGCAACTGGCTTATTGGCTTTGATTGGCATTAGCTTAGTATCAACAATTCCAACGCCATCAAAACCCTTAAAAACCAGTGAAAAAAAGTTTGTTGAGATCATTGGTAATACACAATTATTACGACTAGATGCTGGCATTTTTTTCCTGCATGCTATTTTAACGGCTTTATTTGTCGCAGTTCCCATCCTGTTGACACGCGAAATACAATTGTCTTCATTGCATCAAATTCTCATGTACTTATTCATTTTGATTATTTCTTTTATGTGCGCATTGCCATTTATTATCATTGGCGAAAAAAAACAAAAAATAAAACCCATTTTTATTTCTGCTATTGCAACTATTTTTATCGTACAAGTCGGGCTATATTTTTTTCATCGTGATTTAATCGCGATGGTCATTTTACTTTTTGTTTTTTTTGCAGCATTTACACTACTCGAAGCAACGCTGCCCTCTCTCGTTTCAAAAATTGCACCTGCTAAAAACAAAGGTGCGGCAATGGGCATTTATTCTTCGTCGCAATTTTTCGGTATTTTTGTGGGCGGTAGTGTTGGCGGATGGGTTTTTGAACATGCTCATTTATCAGGTGTTTTTGCGTTATCTGCGGTTATTGCTTGTGTTTGGTTTTCAGTAGCATGCACCATGCAACAACCACCTTATTTATCAAAAAATACGAATTGCGGAAAGGAATAAGAGCGGGTAATCTAGCTTAACTAATTCAAACACGAGGAAATAAACATGGCACGAGGCGTCAATAAAGTTATTTTGATAGGGAATTTAGGTGCGGATCCAGAAGCACGTTACACGCCAAGCGGTAGCGCTGTTGTTACTGTGAACATCGCAACCAGTACATCCTGGAAAGACAAACAAAGCGGTGAAACACAAGAACGAACAGAATGGCATCGCGTTGTTTTTTTCAACCGTCTTGCTGAAATCGTTAATGAATATTTGCGCAAAGGCTCCAAGGTGTATGTTGAAGGCTCTTTACGCACACGTAAGTGGACAGACAAAAATAATGTCGAAAAATACACAACTGAGATTGTCGCTGATGAAATGCAAATGCTAGATGGTCGTGGCGCTTCTCAAAATGCACCGTCTGATCATGGTCATCATGAACAAACACACACAGCAGCAGCAGCAGCACCGAACAAATCTTCTTCTGCGCCAAACAATGATTTTGATGATGATATCCCGTTTTGATCGTAAAAAAATTCAAGGAACGTGTACGAATTAACTCCTACAAGTGGCGCTCTAGATTGGCGTTAGATGAATGTGTTCTGATTGAAGAAATGTGCAGGAATACTCGTAAGTATTTCAAGCATTTCTGAAAGAAGAACACATTCAGATAACGTCAATGTAGAGATGCCAGTTGTAGGAGTTAATTCGTACACGTTCCTAAAGAGACGCGCTACGATTCGCGTCTCTTTGAAACAACTCATTGGTAACAGATCAGAGCCTCTCACTCTGAACAGGTAAAATGTCGATTTTGATGGGATTTTTTGTGATAATTTGAGTTAAAAGCGCAGGTGTACTGGTTGGTACATCGAGCATTTTAACGAGAATTATCACAAAAAAGCCCGCAAAAGCGGCATTTCTATGGGGACGTGAGCTATTACACTCATTGAATACCAGGGGCTTCCACAAAGAGCGCATTTTGTACGGAGCCAGTTATTGTCGTTTTTGGATTATTGTGAGCAAACAACCGGGCTTTACATTGCATTATTGCAATTCGTTTTGTGTCATGTTCAGATAATCCTGCTACTTCTGTTCCCTTAAAATAATCGCGAACCAGCGCAGCATCATTTTTATTTTCCGTTAATGCTTTTTCCTTTTCTTTCGCTAATTGATACTTCTGACATATTTGATAGCCTTTCATCGCCGATGATATGGCAAGGCATATGACTGATCCAACTAATAAAGGAATTGCAAGTGGCGGAATTACAAAGGCCAATCCACCCAACAATGCACCAACACCGCCAATGGTATTAGCAATCGTCTCAAATCTTTTTTCTTTGGCCTTGTCTTGTTGCTTTTGAATTAAATAGCCCGCTAATTTTTCTTGTTTTTCGCGATGCAGCGGCTGTTCAATTGGCGTTAATTTTTTTGAATCAACTGCTTCTTTAAAAATAGGATGATTTTCATCATCGTCTGTTAATTGTACTTTCAACGTGTCGTTATGCTTGTTGCAATAATAAGCCAACGCTTCGGCTTGCTCTGTCATTCGCGCTAATTTTTCGATTAATTTTTGTCTTTCCTGTGCGTCTGTGCATTCATTTATTTTATTTTGCAACACCTCGCATTGTTTTAAACGGTCACGCAATAAAACAACCGGTTCAGATTTTTGTGCTGCAGTGTACCAATCAAATCCATATATTCCAGCGACAATAAACATACCGCCTGCAAATGCAAAAGCACTACCTGCCAATGCAGCAGATGCACCCAAAGTGACTGCAGATGCAACAACCGCTTTTATGCCAACTGCTTTTACCGATTGAATCAACGTTGCAAATCCCCAAAGAGATAAAGCAGGTAGCACAGTAGAAAAATAAATGGCGTTCGTCCATGCTAATGCTGTTTTTATATGTGGATGTAATACACTTTCTTTTGCTGCTTGAAAGAGTTTAGGTATTGCTAATATGCCGCCCACACTATCTGCAAGATTCCAACCAATACCACTGACAGCGCCCGCTAAAAGACTTTGTGTAACCAAATCAAGCGGAGCAGAAGATAATGTTGCGATGAGAGACAGCGCAGCTAAAATGGTGCCCCCAATCATGTAGGCTTTCATCACCAAATCAGATTTTTCAGTCCATTTCTCTGCTAGCTCAACATACAGGGATGCAAACCAATCAGAGAGTTCTTTTTCACGTTCCGCCATAAATTGCGCAAATCGACAAGCATCGCGAAAAAATTCGTCTGAAAAAGGAATAAAACTGTGATTTTCAGTGCCTGAAATTCCCGAAAACTCAGCATCAAAACTGATATCAAAAGGGAAGAGAGGATTAAAATAGTTATTCATAACAGAAATTATACGGACGAAATATTAACGTTTTCTGATATGACGCGAATCAGAAAATTGAAATTTTTCAGGATTTTATAGGATCGGTCGTCACATTCAGTTTAAAACGTATTTACTGATAGGGCACGCATTTTTACGCGAGCGAGAAGATTTTACATGGATAACCCCGCTTTCCGATCACGCAAAGTGGATTGTCTTTTTTTGTCGATGTGATCAAACGAGGTTTTTATCTTTCTTGCGCATCTTGCCAACAATGTAAATCGATTCTCGGAAACCAATGCACCCTGTTTTGGAGGCTCTATATTCTGTTGTTTTGATTTGAAAGCAGCATGACTTTTTTTAGGTTCGCTGTTATTTCTGAAAATACTGTTTATCATATATCTAATTTGTATGTTTAATTCATCCTGAATTTCAGGATTTTCTTCTTTTCTGCTCAGTTGACGGAAATAACGAATAGCAGCAACCACAGCGTCTTTTTCGCTAAATTCAAGCTGTTTTTTTAACATCTCACCTTCAATGCGCAACAGTTCGCTTTCTAAGGTGCTGCTCACAAATTTCTTTTTTTTATCATCGGTCTCGATATGTTTATATACTTTGCCAATAATATTAAACATGCGCCAAGGTAACGATTTTTCTGCATTTTTGTCTTTCCTATTGGTTTTTTCCCACAATGCCGCAGGATCCAATTTGTCTTTTTCCATTTGAGCAGTGACAGAGTCATTTATTTTTTCAGAAACTTTCGCCGCAACCAACCCCAGTAAATATTCAATACCTGCTACGTTTTTTCCCTGCACCTTGTAAAATCGGCCCGATTTATTGTTCAAAAGCCATGCCTTACTCTGTGTGTCATACGTAAGCGCGCCTGCAATAAACGCCTTACCGCCCGCATGATCAATATCACCCGATGGTGTAAATTTCGCTGACAGCGTGGGGTGACCCAATCCGCATTTTTCTTCTAAATATTCGGGTGTTGGTGCCTGATCCTGCAGCGACAGCTCAAGCATTTTAATGGCATTAGCACGTATTTTGTTTAACTCTGTTTCGCTACCCGGAACAAAAGCACTGGGATGATCCCAAGGTCTTTCAATGCCTAAAATGATATGGTTGTCAGCAGTCAAAACCCAAATGTATGGGGTAGATTGATCCAGTCGAACCGTCTTGAGAAATGTGAGGTCCACATAGCCGGGATTAATGGCAATAATCTCATGAGCCCTAAGTTTGGTAGCAGGCTGCGCCGAAGCGAAAAATGGGATTCTTTTCATTTGCATATCTTTCAAAGCTTCTGAAGCTCTTGTGTTCAAAGTTGCTCTACTCATAAAAACCCACTAATTTTTATTTACAATCTTACAGGGTGAGTATTAAAGAAATATTTTCCCTATCTGGTTGCCACATAATTAAGGCTTTTTCATGAGAAATTCTCACGCTTTCCTTGAAAAAACCACGATTCTTCGCCAGATATTCAATATCTGCAGACCACAGTATGTGACAACCGGATTATCAGGATATTTTCTACAGGGTGTAAACGCGCACTGCCTCCTTGATGTTTTCATGCCCTTCGGTCAGTGTCATCACCGCTTCTAGGTGATTAGGCGCATACTGCGCGATCACATGCAGTGCTGTCCACCCTTCTTGATTTGGTGTTTTTAGCGCTACTGCCACTGCCTCTCTGATGTTTTGATGGTCTTTGGCCAGTGCTATCACCGCTTCTAGGTGATTAGGCGCATACTGCGCGATCACATGCAGTGCTGTCCACCCTTCTTGATTTGGTGTTTTCAGCGCTGCTGCCACTGCCTCTCTGATGTTTTGATGGTCTTTGGCCAGTGTCATCACCGCTACTAGCTGATTAGGCGCATACCGCGCGATCATATGCAGTGCTGTCCACCCTTC
>Ga0155584_1097_pt1 | contig 18120 bp, 19 predicted proteins | sample RifCSPhighO2_12_FD_107241 | JGI IMG/M metagenome (GOLD analysis project Ga0155584, IMG submission 107241) | Gammaproteobacteria bacterium RIFCSPHIGHO2_12_FULL_40_19
GTAAGTATTTCAAGTATTTTCGAGTGAAGAACGTTTAAATTTATCGTCATATTGAGATTCCAGTTGTAAAGGTTATTTATGCGCAGGCCCTAAATATCCGAAACGTTCAATTACATTTTTCAGGGTGAATGAGGTGCTGGATACGGAATTTTTAAATGCATTAAAAAAAATTGTAAATGATTTTGCTTTTTAGCAACAACCATTGCAATCAAACATAATTCGGATAAAATCACAGTACCTAATTTTATCATGGATAATATTAAATCATGGAAGTCATTGAAACGCCTATTGCGCAAATAGAAGAACAGATTGCTGAAATTAAAGGGTTAAATGAATACCAAAGGCAATTTCAAAAACATAAATTATTAATCATTGATCGTTTTATTCCTCCCGAATTTGTTCAAAATCATTTTTATCCTGAAATTGAAAATTGTGCTCCGTACATTCATCGCGTCAAGGTGCCGTCATTTAAAAAGTCGGGTAGCGTGAGCAGTCAAATGTTAGAAAAACATGCACCAAAACTGTTTGGATTATATCAATCGACACGCTTGAAAGAATGGATTGAAAAAATTGTCGGTGAAAATCTACAACGTTGTCCAGCGGATGATCCACATTCTGTAGCGCTTTATCACTACACAGAACCGGGCGATCGTATTGGCGTGCATTATGATAAATCTTTTTATCATGGAAAACGGTACACTGTTTTATTGGGTATGATTCAAGACTCCATTTCATCAAAACTCGTGTGTTATCCAGGATCCCATAAATTTAATCGTCGAAAAAATCCGCTCGATGTGTATACGCATCCCGGCACGTTAGTCATTTTTGACGGTGACACATTATGGCATGAAGTAACAGCGCTGGGTGAAAATGAAAAACGCGTTATTTTAACAATGGAATATGTTACTGATAATCGCATGACACCGGTAAATCGTTTTATTTCACACCTTAAAGATCGTTTGTTATATTTTGGCAAAAAATAAATATCTCTATCATAAAGGCTTTTCTATGCAAGCGGTCATTTTAGCGGCAGGTCAAGGTTCTCGTATTCGTGATATGCATACGTTACCGAAAGGATTTATTCATTTGGGCGAGCAATCTATCATCCAAGAATCGATTCAAACACTCAAAGAATCGGGTATATCCGATATTTTAATCATTACAGGCTATGCATCAGAACATTATGATCACTTGGCAAAAAATGATAAGCAATTAACAACGCTATTTAACCCCTATTACGAATGTTTTAGCAGTTTATATTCGTTATATTGCGCAAAAGAGTGGGTAAAAAACGATTTTTTAGTGTTAGAATCCGATATTATTTATCAAAAATCTGCGATTGAAATCCTTATGCAGGATGCGCACGCGAATGCTATTTTACTGAGTGGCGATACGCATTTTGGTGATGAAGTCTATGTACAAGCACAAGAAAAAAAATTGATTCGAATGAGTAAAGAAAAAAATCAACTTGCGCTCGATCAAATTTACGGTGAGTTTGTCGGCATTAATAAATTGTCGCTGCGTGATTTTCGTCAGCTGATACATCAATTTGAACAACATCCTACTGCACTTCGCACAGGTCATTATGATGAACAGGGTTTGGTTGCAATGACTGCTTTTACGGAAGTATATTGTTTGAAAATATCTGATTTATTGTGGTGTGAAATTGATAATCAGTTTCAATTTGAAGGCGCAAAAAAATTGTATCAACAGCTTTATTCAGCTCAAGAGACGCTATGATATGCTAGAAAAAAAAGTAATTGTTCCCGCAGATTATAACGACTATGTCTATCGATTCACTTATTATGTGTTAAGTCGTGTTGCACCCTATATTCCCAAAGGCATTACACCCAATCAGATTACATTATTTGCATTTTTATGTGCGATGACTGCGAACATTTTTCTTTTATTGATTCAAACGCCCGCTGCTTACTTATATTGGTTACTATTTAATTTTATGTGGTTTATTTTTGATGCCTTAGATGGAATGCATGCACGATTGACACAGCAATCGTCTGAATTTGGCGCTTTTTTAGATCACGCGCTGGATAATATTTATTTTCTGTTCATGTTAACCGCGTTTGTTATTAAGTTTGATCTGACGCATGTCTTGTATATTTATATTATCATACTACGCATTACCGCTGCGGTGATGGTTTTTACTGTGCAATGTCACACAAAAAGACTGTATTTAGGCAAATTTACAGGCGGTTTGGAATTTTTATTATTTTCATCAGCGATGTTATTATCGTATTATTATTCGCATTTAAATTTACAATTCGTGACTAAGAACCCTCTTTTGTTGGAATGTATTAATGCACTGAATTTACAACAAGGCGTTTTCATGAAATTGGCATTATTGGTTTATTTTGTGGGTGTTCCAATCAATATGGTGCTGCAATTTCGGTTTGTGAGAAAGGTGTTATTAAATTGCATCGAAGCTTAATGGAGGCGATAGAAGTGCGAGCGCCAGCGATCACGCCGATTTTTACAAAACTCAGACAGGTGTCAAGATCGGCGTGATCGCTGGCGCTCGCACTTCTATCGCTACTAATTAACTCCGTTCGGCATCGGCACGCTTGTTACGCTACGCTGCACGCGCGTCTCCAAAACCTCTCAAAAAAACTCATTTTTTCGCTGTAACTTTTACGGTAATAAAGGCACAAATGGCACTTAATAGTAAAATTATTCCTAGTGGAATTTGGTTATAATTTTTAATCGTAGACATGAGAAAACTACTAATAGCACCACCTAGAATTTGTAAGAAACCAAATACCGCTGCGGCGGTTCCAGCCATTTCAGAAAAGGGGTGCATCGCACCTGCATACGCGTTTGCAAAAATAAAACTGGAACCGAGAATATAAATGATGACAGGTATCATAATCACTACTGCATCTACGAGGCCTATCAATCCGAAAATAAGCATGACAACACTGCCTATAAACATGATCAATAATCCAATGATCAGCATGTTTTGCAGACCAAATCGTTCGACAAATATCGCATTAATAACACCGCCTACAATAAAAAATAATCCTGATAGTGCGGACACCCAGCCAAATTCTATGGGTGATAACCCAACAATATCCTGTAATAGAAAGGGCAATGTCGTGAGCCACGCTAAGATGCCACCAAAAGCAAGCATGACACAGAAAGCATAGCCCATAAAAATAGGATGGGCTAACAAATGACAAATGCCTTTAATAATTGTGATGATATGCATTTTATTTAAATTCTTGCGTGAATTGGTCTCTTTAAAAATGACAAATGACCCTATCAAACAAATCACAGCGTAGATTAGTAAAAAGGTAAAACAGGCGCGCCATTCAAAAAAATGCAATAGATAGCTGCCAATGAGAGGTGAACTTGCTAATAAAATAACGCGTGATATACCGAGAAATGAGCTGATTTTAGCCAATGTATTACCCTCATAAATGTCTCGCAATATCGATAAAAAGAGCGCGGCACCGGCACCAGCACCCGCGCCTTGTAGTAAACGTCCGATCAGCAAAATCTCTATTGTGTTTGAAAATCGACAAAATAACGTACCTAAGATGCAAATACCGATGCCAATAATCAAAGGTTTTTTACGGCCTGTGTAATCTGAAATAGGACCATAAATCAGATGCGACACTGAAAATCCCAGCATATAAATAGCGAGTGACAATTGCATCCAATGTTCAGTGGTATGAAGTGCATTGCGTATCGTGGGTAATGCGGGTAAATAGAGGTCGGAAGATATTTGTCCTAAACAGGAAATCAAAAATAAGAAAGTAAAAAAGAGGATTGTTTTTTTCATTGCTTGTTCACTTTTTTGAATTGCTCCGGAGTATATACCATATAAAATGCTTTCAGAAGCAGAAGCAAAACACGCCAATATTTTTATTTTTAAAATCTTTGCTAGAATCGTTACTTCCGATGGATTTTAACAGGAATGTCCATGCCAAAAGGTTTATTAATTCGGATTTGGGTTGTTTGTGCTTTGGGTCTTTTTGTAGATGGTTTCGATTTGTATGTGACGTCGGTAGCTGAACCGTTATTCAAGAAAAGTTTTGCCTTATCTCCTTTATGGCTTGGTGTTACACAAGCAGCAGCACCGATTGGTGCCGCAGTCGGTGCAATTTTAATTGGTTATGTTGCTGATCGCGTGGGACGAAAAACCATGCTTGTTTTCAATTTTGTATTGTTTGTTATTGCAACGTTGTTATCCGCAGCGGCTTGGGATGTCTATTCGTTATGTTTCTTCCGTTTTTTAGTGGGTTTTGGCGTTGGATCTGATTATCCGATTTGTGCAGCCTATTTATCTGAAATGTCACCCAATCATTCGCGCGGGAAATTGATGGCAAGCGCGATGTTTATCAATTGTCTCGCTTCTCCTGTTGGTATCGCAGTTTCGTATTATATTTTTTCCTATTATCCGCATGTGGATGCGTGGCGATTCATGTTTGCTTTTGGTGCGTTACCCGCAATGATTGCCTTAGTGCTGCGATCAAAACTGCCCGAAAGTTTCATCTGGATGGCCAACAAACGCCTTGCATCACAGGATAAAAGCATACAAACGGGATATCGTCCGCTGTTCAGTTCGCGCTATTTAAAAGCTACGATAGCAATGTGTTTCGCGTGGGCGTTGATGGATATTTCCTATTACAGCATTGGGTTATTTACACCAGATATCTTGAGCGCTTTGCATTTAAATTCCAGTGGTAATTTCATTACAGATACTAAGTCTATTGTTGAAAATACAATTTTTCTCAACGCATTTGTTGCCTTGGGTGCATTCATTTCTATTTTTGTGATTGATAAGGTGCCACGTATTGGGTTACAAAAAATTGGATTTTTAGGCGCATTTCTCGGATTGTTTATGTTGTCGACGAGTGCTTATTTGAAAATAGCACCTATTTACCCCGTCATTTTTGCGGGATTTTTGACATATAATATTTTTATTAATATGGGGCCGGGTGCAACCACGTATCTTTTGCCAGCAGAAATTTATCCGTCACAGATACGCGGTACGGGACATGGGTTAGCATCAGGTGTTGCAAAATCAGGTGCATTTATAGGGACGATATTTCTCCCGCAATTTCAGCACCTATTTGGAATTCATATCACGATGTTTGTTTTATCGTTTACATTATTATTGGGGTATCTATTCACGACACTTTTAAAAGGGTATCCTTTGTCAGTGGATATTCCAATACGGGATGTATCTGAGAAATCCGCTTTGATCAATGAATATTAAGGAGCTTCTAACATGGCAAAGGCAGTAAAAAAGGGTAGCGCAAAAAAGTCAGCAAAAGTATCAAAATTGGCGAAGAAATCAGCTGCTTCTAAAAAGAAAGGCGTTACAAAAACGGTAAAAAAAGCCGTTAAGAAAGTTGTAAAAAAAGGCGCTAAAAAAGCAGTTAAAAGTAAATCCAAAAAAGTATTGGTCGTGCCAAAAGGGTATCATAGCATTACCCCTTATTTGATTGTTGGCAACGCGGCAAATGCGATTGAGTTTTATAAAAAAGCATTTGGTGCAAAAGAAATTATGCGCATCGCGAAAGACAACGGAAAAGTGAAACATGCTGAATTACAAATGGGTGATTCAAGAATTATGTTGTCAGATGAATGTCATGAAATGAATACGGTCAGCCCACAGCCCTGTCATCGTTCTCCTGTTGGTATCAATCTGTATATCAAAGATGTGGATGGTGTTGTTGAACGTGCAGTCGCAGCAGGCGCAAAATTAACGCGTGCGGTAGAAGACATGTTTTACGGTGATCGCAGCGGTATGATCGAAGATCCATTTGGTCATTTCTGGTGTGTTTCAACACACATTGAAGATGTGACACCTGCGCAAATGAAAAAGCGTATGGCAACAATGGCTGCTCAGTCTGAAATGTCAAAACTATAAGTATCCTTGTTTGAATAACGACGGGTGTTTGAGGAAGTGGATAAATTAATCTCTTTTCGCGAACACCCACCGCTTAAAATACTGATTGTTGGCGCTGGCATTGCTGGTCTTACAGCAGCCTATTGGTTACATCAGTATGGATTTGATGTCGATATTATCGAGAAAGTAGAAAGTTTCGGCAATCAAAAGGGTTATGTCATCGATTTCTGGGGTCCAGGCTTTGCTGTTTTAGAAAAAATGGATCTTGTCAAAACACTCCATGCCAAAAATCATGCGTTAAAAGAGTTTATCTTCGTGGATGAAGCGGGCAATCAGGATGCGCGTTTTAGTATTCCCAAATTCAGACAATTGCATAATCAACGTGTTTTCACGCTATTACGCGGTGATTTAGACGCCGCATTGCGTGATTGTATTTCATCATACGTGCCAATTCACGCCGGGATTGTTATTGATTCCATCGATAACACAAACGATACAGTGCTTGTGCATTTTAGCAATCGAACTGAAGGGCGTTATGATGTTGTCATTGGTGCAGATGGTATTCACTCGCGCACGCGAGCGCTTGTTTTTGGGGACGAAAGTCACTTTTCACATTATTTGGGATATCAATTGGCTGCCGCTATTTTGCCGAATAATGCCGATATTCATGATGCACTTTATACGTATTCAGCGACTGGAAAACAAGTAGCGGTCTGTCCTATCGACAAGCATCAATTGGCCACCTATTTTGTATATCGATCTCCTGAAAAAGATTTATTGGATGCGAAACAAAACTTACAAATGGCATTTAAAAATGAAGCGTGGGTTATTCCTAGGATTTTTGAAAGTATTGCGAAAACGGATGCTATTTTTTTTGATACGTTAACCCAAATTGAAATGCCGACATGGCATAAAAACCGTGTTGTGCTATTGGGAGATGCCTGTCAGTGTTTAACGCTCATGGGCGGTCAGGGTGCTTCTATGGCGATGGCAGGCGCCTATGTTTTATCGACCGTGTTAAATCAACATAACAATAATATTCAGAATGCATTTTTGTGCTATGAATCCATCATGCAACCCGAAATAAAACAAAAACAAGCGATTGCCAGACGATTTTTAAACACATTCATTCCAACCCAAAAAATAGATAACGCCAGTCGTAATTTTTTTACGCGACAATTTTTTAAAAACATGTATTTTGCTTCAACGGTTGATGAATATTGTCGAATTGTCTTCTAGATTGAATTAAAAAGATAATGGCCAACGCAGTCACAGCCACTTCTATAAAATATAAATGGCTTACACCAAAGTGTTTTCCAAGCGTTCCTATGCTTAAATAAAACGCCATCATCATGATGCCAGATAAACTGTTAAAGGTGGATTGCACGCGACCTTGAAAATCTATGTCTGTTAAGGTTTGTGCTTTACTAATCACTAACGGCCAAATGGCGCCTGAAAATCCGATAATAAAATACATAACTGACGCCAGATTGATGGATCGATTGTAACCAAACAGCATAAACGTAAAAAACAAGGTGGCGCAAAAAAATAAAAGTGTGCGCAGCATGCCAAATTTTTCTGCAATAAACGGCATGAATAATCCACCAATAACAATACCAACCGATGCAAAGGCTTCGATAATACCAAATTGTTCAACTGTCGCATGTAATATCGATTTACTAAAAGGGACTAACAATAAAGGGGTTGTGAGGTACGTAATAAAAATTAATAATTGAATCGTATAGATAGACAGCAATTTTTTTCTTTGAATTAAATAACGTAATCCATCTTGAAAATCCCGCATAAATTTTGCCTTTTTTCCTTTAGACACTTTGACATGATGCAGCGGTTTTTTGCGAATAAAAAGCATGGAGGATGTTGCAATAATAAATGCGATACCGTTGACTAAAACAGCTGTTTCGGGAGATGTCCACGCAATTAATAAGCCCGCAAAACCCATGCCAATCATATTGCCCATTTCATAAATGATGTCGATGATTGAAACGGCATACAATAATTCTTTCGGTGGCACGAGCTCGCGCGTAAAGGCAGAGGCACATGCATAAAATGCGCTGAATGAAACGCCGCTACAAAACATCATCCAATAAACGGTTGCAACATGGAAATGACTTCTTAAATAGAAGCTAAATGTAATATAAACGCAGGCGCGAATCAGATTTGAAGTGAACATGAGCCATTTGCGCGGCAGGCGATCGGCGAGTACACCCATGAAGGGCCCTAACAGGATATTGGGTCCCCAAAAGCACGCCATCAATATAGCCATTGCCGTGACGCTGCTGTAGTGAGTCACCACGATCCAGCTCATCGCAATATAACCCAAACCATTTCCAATCGCGGCGGAGAAAAAGCTGATGACATAAGCTAAAAAGGCGGGGCGCTTTAATAAAGCAAACCGTTTTCGAAAATGTGACATGACAATACCCGGAGAAAAAGTATAAATTATAGTGACTGATAGACTGCGTAATTAGTGAGATGCAACCTAAGGAACGTGCGAAACGGATAGGATATCCGATGTATGTGCTGTACTTTTCATGGGTGTATACCTCAAATTGGTTCATCAGTATAACCTCTCTCGAGCGAGTAATGCAATTTCAAGGGATTTTTTATGTCAATCCTCTCTGCTGTTCAAATGTGCTCATCTGGCAACGTCGATACCAATTTGAAACTCGCTTCTCAATACATCCGAGCAGCAGCTGCAAACGGCGCAAAAATGGTTGTTTTACCAGAGATGTTTGCATGCATAGGTAAAAATCCAGTCGATGCGCTGTCAATAAAAGAAAAGTTTGGCAGCGGTAAAATTCAAGATTTTATTTCATCAGTGGCAGCGCAATGCAATATTTGGATTGTGGCGGGCACAATTCCGATAGCGTGTGAAAACTCAACGAAAGTGAGTGCAGCATGCATTGTGTTTGATGCAAACGGTAATGCCGTTGCACGTTACGATAAAATGCATTTGTTTGATGCCATTATTTCTGAAAAGGAAGCATATAAAGAATCGGATACGACTGAGCCGGGCTCAAACATTGTTGTGGTTGATACACCCTTGGGTCGATTAGGATTGGCTGTGTGTTATGATATTCGTTTTCCTGCTTTATTTACGGCGTTACGTAATCGTGGTGCGGAAATAATTGCAATTCCTGCCGCCTTTACCGTGAAAACAGGCGAAGCGCATTGGAAAATATTATTGCAAGCGCGCGCCGTAGAAAATTTTTGTTTTCTGGTTGCTGCCTGCCAAGGTGGTTCGCATGCGAGTGGCAGAAAAACGTATGGACACAGCATGATCATTGAACCCTGGGGAACTGTATTGCAAGAAGTTTTGGTGTCAGAAAACCCCCTTATTTATGCAGAAATAGATCTTAAAAAATTATATGAAATTCGAAAGTTAATGCCTGTACATCAGCATCAAAAAATAAAATTGGATTTTTCACAGTAGCCTTTTTGATACATGATCTAGTGTTCTGTGATAAATACTTCCAGTTGATCTAACCATACTATGGATTGAATATTATGTTGCATCGCCGATTTTCACCTATCAATATGTTATTCCTCAGTATTAACGGGATCATTGGTTCCGCATGGCTATTTGCACCCCTTTATTCCGCTAAAATTGCAGGATCAGCGGCTATTATTTCTTGGCTGTTCGGTGGATTTGCAACAATCATTATTGCATTGACGTTTGCCGAACTTTCCACATTATTACCGATTGCTGGCGGCACAACCCGTTTTGCACAATTAACGCAAGGTGTTGCCACAGGATTTATTATCAGCTGGGTTTCATGGTTATCCTGCGTCACAATGCCGCCCATCGAAGTACAAGCTGTTTTGCAATACATATCGACATATTGCCCATCATTAATCCAGCTTGTGAACGCGACACCTGTACTCAGCCATATTGGCCTTTTCTGTGCAACTTTGGTGATGTTTGGTTTGTGTGTTTTAAATATTGCGAGTTTTAAAGGATTTATTCGATTTAATTTTTTTATTTTTGCTTTTAAATTTCTTGTGATTGTTTTAACCATTGTAATGCTCATTAAAACACACTTCCAGCTTCATAATTTTTCAGGTCTTTCATTTAAAGAGAATACGCAAAATTGGGAAACGATTTTAAGTGCAGTGGCAACAGGTGGGATTGCGTTTGCATTTACGGGATTTAAGCATGGTGTTGAATTAGCGGGCGAAACAAAAAACCCGCAATTTGCGATTCCTTTGGCGATTGTTGGTTCTGTTATCATTTGTCTTCTTCTATATTTGGGTTTACAGATTGCCTTTATTGGTGCATTGAATCATGACAGTTTATCGCACGGTTGGTCGCAATTGAATTTCTCCAATGATGTCGGTCCTTTTGTTGGGATTGCATTGATGCTCGGACTTTTTTGGTTGGTTAAATTATTATTGGTCGATGCTGCGGTCTCGCCACTCGGTGCCGGACTTATTTATGTGACATCGACTTCACGCATTATTTATGCCATGAGTAAAAATGGTTACTTACCCGCATTTTTGTCTCGTTTGAGTAAAAACCATTTTCCAGTTGCTGCCATCTTCTTTAATTTTTTTGTGGGTTTATTTTTATTTTTACCATTGCCAGGTTGGCAGAATATGGTGAGTTTTTTAGTCTCCGCTGTTGTGATTTCTTATGCGATGGGACCTATTGCACTCGTATCACTGCGAAAACAAATGCCCGATTTACACCGTTCCTTTCGCTTGCCCTGCAGCACACTTTTGAGTTTGTGTGCTTTTTATTTTTGCAATTTAATTAGCTATTGGACAGGTTGGGATACCCTGTGGAAATTAATGATTGCGATTGCCATTGGATTGTTTGTTTTTACGATGGCCTATTATCGCAAACGGGGAAATTATCAAAATGGATTTCATTTTAAAGCATTATTTTGGTTAGTGCCGTATTTAACAGGCCTTTTTGTGATTTCTTATCTGGGTAGTTATGGGGGTGGAAAAAATGTTTTAACCTTTGGGTGGGATTTTTTAGTGATTGGTATATTTAGTGTGATTATTTTCTGTTTAGCAATATATTTCCGATTAAGTGACAGCGCGGTGCAGCAACAATTTGCGTTTTATCAAACTGAAAATACAGAAAGTGATGAAACGATTAAAAATAATACTGGGTTGGTGGGTGATTCGGTTTGAAGTGCATTGCTTTGCTTGGGAAAGACACCATCATAATAATCGGACAATGATGGAAGAAAATTTAGAATCGCAATCTGTGAACGCCGCTTCTGTATAGGGGATCCGTCATCCCAACCATACATTTTTGCCAAACCCCAAATGTCAATCAATTAAATTTCGTAAATGCCAAGAAAAAATAGCCCTTCATACTATATTTACATTAATGAGGGTGAAAAGTTATAAATTAATACTTAAGCATGGTGTTTAATGATTACATACAATGATGTGATTGTGTGAAAAGTAAGCTGCTAATTAACGCCGACCTTGGGCTCAAGAGCCGGTATTCTTACTGCGGTTTCAGCAGGTTTTGGATCTAAAAGGGGTGTTGCTTCATCTGGAACGATAATGGCAGATTTTGAAAAGAGATGGGGAGACTTGAGCGCGTTACCCGCGTCACCCAGGTCGGTCGTTTTTTCTGCCACTGCTTCGGGTGATAACAATTTGAGTTCCCCCAAAAGAGTCGAAGCGTGTTGTGTTAATGAAAGGTACACACGATCTTGTTGAATCTGTTTGTGGATTTGAAAAACGCAGACGTTGTAGCGTAATTTCTAAATTATGTATTTCAATACGATCAGTGTGTGTTTTATGCAAAAGATGGTTTTTAATTTTTTGATAGAAAGCAAACAACTCAATGAGTGAATAGGCGTACATCACGGCGCCTGATAAAAACGTGGATATGCCATTAAATGATTTTGACGCAGCGCTTGATTGTGAATTTTGAATTGCAATAATGATTTGTGGTGCATATGCGCCACCCGCTAAAAGGGGCATTAAGATAAAAGGAATCCATTTTTTTTCCTTCAATAGCTGCACGAGATAATCGATTGATACTTTTGCCACGAAAAAATTTTGCCAGAAATTATTTGAAATGCTGCCCACTCTTCGGTCTGCAGGTGCGTTTTGAGTGGTTCCCCAATAGAAAATAACTGACATGATGCCAATCATCATTGCTGAAAATAGGGTTAAAAGTTCGTAGGCGAGGTGGGTATTTTTGGGGGTTTCTTCTGAGGGAAATTCTATCGTAGTTGCAGATGAATGTGTTGGCGAAGCCATAAAATGCCCATGTTACCTACTATACGTCTGATGATTTAAAATATCATCCCAAAAAATGGCAGCAATTACTTTATGTACGCTTGCCGTGGGATGCACTTCATCCCAAAATACATACTGGTTTGGCGTAGCACATTCTTGATTGCCGGCCGCCGCCATTTGTCCAACCCTGTACGTTTCTAATAATGACGGGCTATTTTTAATTTGCATTGCGAGTGCATGAATGTTCAATGCGGCAGTATCGTGTGCATTATGCATGTTTTCCAGTGTTTTTTCGATGGAAGCCGTTGATTGTGTTTTTGTAAATCCGCCGATCCAACAAGCATCCGTCACATCAGTGATATCGATGTTATACTCTTGATTTATTTGTTCACGGTAAGTGGGTGACTGAATTATTTCATCGAGTAAGGGATTTTTAATAAAACTAAATTCAAATATATTTAAATTAGGATATTGTGCACGTAAGCTAACAATCGCTGCATCTAATTTTTGATTGTGCATTGTAACGAGTTGCTGATAATTCTCGACGAGATTTTTATCTCTTGCTTCAGGTGTTAATGCGAGATTAGGTAATTGAATTATAAAAAATTGCGCATTGGTATTTCCTGCCAGATCGTTCACTGCATCAACAATTGCATTGACAACGCCCGTTGTTGCGCCATCGACATCGGATGCACCTTGCAGATAATCGTTCGCACCAATCCAAAAAACATATAGGGTGTTATCTTTATCGCTGAATAAATTTCTGACTTCATAATCATGCGTTTCCATGTATAAAGAGACAGGCAAGTATCCTTGAAATGGATCGTGTAAGAAAGCTGTTGCACCACCGACCGCATAATTTTCTGTATCAATACCAAAAGGCACTAATTTATTAGTGATGAGATCAACCCAATTATACCCATTTGTAAATCGCCCGTTAAAATAGGGCGGACTTTTCGGAATAAGGTGATCACTGTGTTCATACAAATTCCCAGTGTCAGATAAACTATCACCAAAAAAAACAATGTGTTGAAATTTAGGAAGTGGATCTGAAAAAGCAGTAACATGAACGGAAATTAAAGAAAGAAATAACGATGACAATAAAATAAATTTCCGTTTCATGATGAGAATCCTAAATTCAACAATTAACTTTTCTGTATGGTAATAGACATGCTTTGTATTTCAGTATTTTGACCGGGTGAAATTGAAACAGTATAAGCGTGGTTATATTGGAGATTCGTTGTTTCACCTTCATCAGACCACACATTCAGATTTAATTGCGCTGATTCAATGACGGCTTGTGATGTATCTTTCAGTGTAACAGGTTTAATGCTAACTTGATACGTACAGTTTTCGTACAGTTTTCGGGCAATCAGGGCAGCTTCATTAATGCTACACCACGCATTTCTTAGCAGCGATGGAAGCACAAGCAATAGCGCCTGCGATGTATGAGTGGAACGATGCAACGTTCCCTGCATGTATTGCGGTCGCTGGCGCTCTCGCTTCCATCACTACTAACAAAGATTTTAATGAGGCTGCCCTGTTCGGGCAATGGATTAAAAATATATATGATGTGTGAAATTCCGTCAAATGCGTTACTGGCAGAATCTTTTTTAGCTTATTTTGATGGATATTCGATTGGTTCAAATGATTTGACGCAATTAACATTGGGTTTAGAGCGTGATTCAGAGTTGGTTGCGCATTTGTTTGATGAAAGAGATTTGGCTGTAAAAACCTTATGAGAGGAAGTAATTATGTATTACGAAAAGAAATTAGATGCGTCCGGAAAACCCTATCTTGAAGTTGCGCTCAGTGATTTTGCCTTAGTAGGAAATTCTGTCTTGAATAAAGGCATGAGTTTTTCTGATGAAGAGCGTGATGCTTTCAATTTACATGGATTGGTTCCTGTTTCAAATACGACTTTAGAAGAACAATCGAGCCGCTCTTACGAGACATTTCAGAGTAAATCGTCTGATTTAGAAAAATATCTTTATCTGCGTGATTTGCAAGATTCTAACGAAACATTGTTTTATTACTTACTGCTTTCTCATGTAGAAGAAATGATGCCCATTGTTTACACGCCCATCGTGGGTTTGGGTTGTGAGCGCTTCAGTCATATTTATCGTCGTCCTCGGGGTTTATTTTTATCGTATCCGCATCAAGATCGTTTGGATGAAATACTGGCCAATTCTCGGTTTGATAAAGTCAAAGCAATTGTTGTTACGGATGGAGAACGGATTTTAGGTTTAGGAGATCAAGGCGCTGGGGGGATGGGTATTCCTATTGGAAAGTTAGCGTTATATAGCGGATTGGCGGGGATACATCCTGCAGAAACACTGCCGATTACGTTAGATGTGGGTACCAATAATCCGAATTTAATGAACGATCCTTTGTATATCGGTTGGAAACACGAACGTATCCGTGGCAAAGAATACGACCAATTTATCGATAAATTTGTACAAGCCATTCAAAAACGTTTTCCGCACGTTTTATTGCAATGGGAAGATTTCGCGCAGCAGAATGCGGGGCGAATCTTGGAACATTATCGTCACGATCTGTGCACTTTCAACGATGATATTCAAGGCACAGCAGCGATTGCAACCGGAACTTTATTAGCAGCAGCACAAGTGACGGGATTACATTTGCGCGATTTGAAAGTGGCTGTTGTCGGTGCTGGTTCTGCCGGTTGTGGCATTAGTAATTTAATTATGCAGGCAATGATGGAAGACGGACTTTCTGAAACAGAAGCACGTTCGCGCTTTTATTTACTGGATCGTTATGGTTTGTTGGTTGAAGGGATGCAAAATCTGTTACCTTTCCAACAAAAATTTGTTCAAGCAAAAAATAATGTTGCATCATGGCAGTTGGATTCTGCCTCTGAAATTACATTAAAAGATGTGATGCGTAATGCGCATCCCCATTTATTAATTGGCGTTTCGGGACAGCCTGGTATATTTAGCGAAGAGATTGTACGTGAGATGGCACAACACACGAAAAAACCCGTGATTTTCCCCTTGTCTAATCCAACCAGTCGCAGTGAAGCGGTGCCATCTGATTTAATAAAATGGACTAATGGTGCTGTAGTGATGGGAACAGGCAGTCCATTTCCCAACATTACCCGAGATGGAAAATCATTCCGTGTTGATCAAACCAATAATGCTTATATATTTCCAGGCATTGGATTGGGTTTGATTGCAGTTCAAGCAAAAGAAGTCACTGATAAAATGTTTATGTTGGCTGCGAAAGCATTGGCCAATCGTTCTCCTGCAAAAAAAGATCCCAACGCGAATTTGTTGCCTTCTTTTAAAGAAATACGCGAAGTGTCATTTGCTGTGGCATATGCTGTTGCAAAAGAGGCAGTCGCATCAGGTTTGGCATCACACTATTCGGACGATGACATTGTCAACCGCATTCGTGCGAGGATGTGGGTGCCTGGGTATTTGCCCTATAAGAAGAAAAAGTAATAGGGTAATGAGATTAAAATCCCCGTGGTTCCACGGGGATTTTTACTTTTTTTTATTGTGGATATTTTGATTGTCTTTTAATTATCCCTGCAAATGTTTTCATGCTTTGTCCTTCGATAATCATATAACGTGGCATCGCCATTATTTTTTCTGATTTATTAGCAGGACGCGCATCGATGCTAAATGCCATGCGATAACCGGCTTTTGCAGCCTCTTGTTCGAGATAGGTGTTATAAATTCCAAAAGGCCATGCCAACAATGTAACGGGTGTTCCTAGTTTTTTTTCCAACAGCGCTTTTGAATTGAAGAGCTGAACATGGACCATTTTCTCAAAAGCCGTTGGCGACATGTGTTTCTTATCTTGTTTAAAATTCGGATGCCAATACGTATGGCCTTGAATATCAAAAAGCCCCGTGTTTTGTAGCATTTTTAATTGTTCCCACGTCAATGCATAGGCAGCATGGGAAATAACCATAGGGTAAATAAATAATGTGACGGGAATGTTGTATTTTCGTACGATCGGTAACATGTAGGTATAAACTGATTTTCTGCCATCATCATCTGTGATCACGACTGATTTTGCTGGCAATGAAGTAATTTTTCCTTGCAGATAACCGACTAACTCTTTCAATGGAATAACGGTGTAGCCGTTTGCTTTTAGCCAGTTGAGTTGTTCTTCAAATTTCTTGGGAGTGATCGTCATACTACCTGGTTTTGAAGGATCAAAATTATGATACGTTAAAATTGGAACGCTGGTCGGATTGCCAGCTGTTGCGATAGGACTCCAAAAATAGCCCATGATTAACGTTATTTGGCATAAAAAATAGATGATATAACGCATTTTTATCCTCCTTGATATCACTGAAATCAATCTAAAATTCTACAGATTAGTTTAACGCATATCCACTACGCACGTTGTATGGGTTTGATGTTCCATTGAAGGCAACGCCACGCATCAGACGGCGTTTCTTTTTCGAATAGACATAACGCGCCTGTAGCAATTTTAATAGAGTGTTGTGCGGTAAAAGCGGAAAAATCGCCTGTTAAATACGGTGCGAATCTTGCAATGCCATTACTGGTGATGACAAGAATTGTTTTTCCGAGATACTCCGTCATGATGCGTGTGGAAAACGTTTGCCAATTTTGGATAATCAACTGTGGATCAACATTCCATCCGTTTGGCACTGTCGCGTTTTTTTCCCACGCCATCAGTGCTTCAGCACCGACTCGCGCAAGGACTGTATTTTCAGGTTGATTCTCATCAGGACCATAATCAATTTCATTAAAAATCGTCAGCGTTTCAATGGGCAAGTGGGTTTGCATGACATTTTGTGCTTGTTCCGCTGTTTGTATCGCGCGTTTGAGTTGAGAGGTAAAGATCGCATCCGGGATCAGATTGTTTTTTTTAAGATGCGTGCCGAGCATTTGACCCTGTATCAACCCCGAATCAACCAAGGGCAAATCAGTGATACCAACGCGCTTCACTGTATCGCCTGGTCCAAAGGTATTGCCGTGTCGGGCTATCAGTAATCGTGTCGTCATTCGGCCGCAACTGGTTTGGTGGGTGGTAGCAATTCACCCTGTTTTAGAATTAATGCTTCTGCACGTGCAATATCTTCAGGACTATCCACACCGGACATATTCGCGCGACCTTTGAAATCTACTGGCACGCAACGCATTTGATAGCCGTTTTCTAATAAGCGCAGTTGTTCAAGCCCCTCGAGTATTTCGAATTGGCCTTCTGGAAAGGTGACATATTTTTCTAACGTTTCGAGCGAATAGCCATATAAGCCGATATGCCGAAAAACAGGGCTTTTATCGCTCTTTTTTCTGAGTTCATGTTCTTTACGTATGGCGGGAATAATATTTTTGCTAAACCAAAATGCATTGCCGGTTTCTTCATCAAAAACAGCAGTAGTGCCGCTAAACGGCGTTGTCAATTTATTTTGGCGCAGTTTATCTAATGCTTTCCATGATAATTGCGTAACAGGTGTGACAGCGTCACAGGGTATTTCTGCAAATGAAGTGATCATTGCCTGCAGGAAATCCGGGGGTGTTAATGGTGCATCGCCTTGCATATTCAGGATGAAATCAGGTTTATCTTTCAGCTGCCGTACCGCTGTCGCAACACGATCTGTGCCGCTGGGACATTCTGGTGGCGTCATTACCGCTTCAACACCGATGTCAGCACAATGTTGGCTAATGCGTTTGTCATCAGTCGCAACAATGACAGATACATTTTTTAGACCCAGAGCTGCTGCTTGTGATAGTCGTACAACGCGTTGTAATAACGTTTGGCCAGCAATCAAGGCCAATGGTTTTCCAGGCAGTCGGGTTGAATCATAACGAGCGGGAATCACGATAAGGGTTTTCATCTCAAACATTTCCAATCAATCTCGTAAAAATGTGTCAGAAGTATAGCGTAATGAGAGGCGTTTACAACTTTCCGTAAATACTGTCCCACCGTAAATTTATTGTTGAGCGTGATACGAAGTTGATGGAAGCAAGAGCGATAGCGACTGCAACGTATGTTTAGAGCGCAGTATG
>Ga0155584_1077_pt1 | contig 18055 bp, 12 predicted proteins | sample RifCSPhighO2_12_FD_107241 | JGI IMG/M metagenome (GOLD analysis project Ga0155584, IMG submission 107241) | Gammaproteobacteria bacterium RIFCSPHIGHO2_12_FULL_40_19
ATGCCCTCATTTGAGGGGCATTATCTCTAAATTAGATTGGTTTGGAAATCCCGGGGCAGGTCACTTCTAATCGTCAACGCAGGGCTATTAGTAATTTTTTGACTTTGCTATTTATCTTATCGAATGATTACCATAATTTAAATTCAAACTCATCATTTAAAATGCTGCCATTAGATATAGCGTGTTTTATTATGACGTTGGCGAATCCATTTTTTATTCAGGACTTCAAGACTCAACAGGAATGCAATAATTTAACTAGAGCCGTATTTAATCAGCCTAAAAAAATCAAACAAATGGCAGCGATGACAGGTGGTATTAATGTATTTCAAAAAAAGGATGCCTTTGCATTTTTCAAGTCGGCTGAAAAACTTTGCGATGATTTTGATAATTTAAAAAAGAGATTAAAAGAAAGGGATCGGTCGCAGTTTTCATGGCTAAGCAAAAAAGTTGGTTATGAATTAACAAATGAATCGTTGAAAGAGCTTGATGATTTTAAAAATAAATATGCTATTTCTGTTTGGCAAGAGCATGTTTCATTATTTTCGAGTGTATATTATAAACATAATCTGTCAAGCAAGCTTAAACGACATGAACTGTATGACGATGAAAAGACGCAGAGCCAGATGAAGTTGAATTGATATTTATTCATTGCCAAATTAATTTGAAAGCGTTTCATTACAAGTATCTCGCCCTTGAATGAATCCACCAGCCGTTTAAGCTTGGTGGATTCATGATTCTATTTTTCTTTTCTCCTGCTCACTCAGCTTATCACGACCGGTCTCGTTTCAAGCGAGTGTTTATGATTTTTGATGAGTTTTCTGTGTTTGCCGGTGGGCAAGTGTTGAATCTGGTGAATATGGGGCGCGGCAAAGGCGTGCATGCAGTTTTCGGCACACAGGTCAGACTCAACCTTTATGCGTGGTCTGCTGAATAAAATTCAAAAACGTTCCTTTAAACGTACCTCTGAATGATTTCTAAATCTGTATTATGGCAGGATAAATGTTTATTTGAGCAGTTCATCAAGGTGAGCTAGTGACTGCTCGGGTGTTTTATCGATAATGTTATTTAAATAATCTCTCACATCATCTTCTTTAGCTTTATAGTATTTCGGTAGCTCATATTTTATAAGTGGTGGTGGATTGTTTGCTGAGTCAGTTGTGTTATTAAGCGAGTATGCATAAATAAATCTGGTATGTCCGATACCCCAATAAAAATTAAAGGGGATGAGTTCTGATTCAAATTTGGGGTCAAAAGCGATTAAGTTTGGGTATAAGTCCTTATTTTTGCTTTTTGGATATGCTTCTAAGTAGACAACACGCTTAATTCCTGCATTAATGATATCTTTTGCACAAAGATGGCAGGGAAAGGTTGTTGTGTATAAGGTAGAATTTCTAACAGAAACCCCTAATTTAGCGGCATCGATAATGGCTGAAATTTCCGCATGAGTACATGGATGGAAATCTAAGAGGCCGCCAATAAACCGACTGATATCACTTAATGAATTTTTGCTCTGAATTGTTAGTAAGTTGCTGTCAATAAACGTATGCTTTCGATCGGTGGTAATTTTTAATAACTTGGGTAATAGGCCTTTTAAAATTTCTAAGGTGATTGGCGATTTGGTATCAATTCCTAGTTTAGAAAAAAGAATTTCGCCTGTAATGATATTACCATCGGCATCCTTGACTTTGTACTGCAAAGATTTCTTTTGCTTTTTAAAGTAAATGATTCCACTTTCAATAGTAACATTTTTTGAAAGCATGGCTGGGTGATACCAACTGGTTAATTTTTCTAAAAACTGCTTCCATTGATCTATGTTGTCGTGAAATAAATTATACCCAGTTTGAATTGCTAGCCTGTCATCTAATGTTGGATTGGTTGATTTCTGCGAAGGTGCTCGAATTGATGCAACAGAAATTACTTCGCCATACTCTGAAATTATCGCTGCACCTATATGTCTATCGCCAGGAAAGTTAGATCGTACGCTTGCCTGAAATGCAAGACTCATTCCAAACTCATCTTGAGTTGGGTATTCTCTATTTTGCCCGAAAAGTAGATTAATAAATTTACTTGTTTCCCTATCAATGTCACTTTCGTGCAAATCGAGATTTATATAGTAATGAGATTTATGAAAGAGCCCCGATATTTGTTGCCCAGATTTGCTGGTTATAAATTTATTATCAATTTCGTTAAAGTCTTTCTCAATCAATCTGTGTGTTGCATCTGGTAAGATCTCATCACAAAACTTACTCAGCAAGTCATTAATAAAGTCGCTATTATCGGTTTTTAATTTTATCTTCATGTTTTTTAATATTTTCTTACATGGTGCCTTGTAAGAGTCAATGATATTATTCGAAATAATAGTATTTTTAAATTTGGTTTTTAAAACATTATCTCTTTCTATCTGGTTTGAAAAAAGTGATATCTGAATATAATTTAATCCATAAACATAGTTTAATGCTTGGTGTTCGCCGACATTTTTTAATTGATCAACAAGATAAATTATCCCTTTAGCATTATTGAGCTTTGGATTGCGAGCTATTCTTTTTCGTGTTTCTTGTATTTTTTTGATAATTAAAGTGACAAGTATCGCATTCGAATATTCAAATCTTAATTGACTGCATATTTGCATTTTTAGGAAGTAATCAAGCGTTTTTGGAATTGATGATGGCTTAGTATTAATGAGTTCGTCTAAAACGGATATTTTCTCAAATATATAATTACTACTTTCGAATGTATTTTTTAATTTAGCGATAAAGTGCTCGCGATTGCTCCCAAGTGGAGCAACGATGCCAATGACAATTTCATGCTTACTTGGGAGGCTCATATTTGATCACCTTAGATTAATCAGCATGTAATTATTCATTATACTGCTTTAAAGTAGGCACTAGGTATGAGGTTGCTTACTATGCATGTATTTAAATCTATGGCGGATAAAAACGATATTAAACAATAAGATGGCTTGCATCTATTTGTTTAGCGGGAAAAGAGTTAGTATAAAATGACTAATTATTATTCACAAATCTAAATGTTGAGTTACTGTTGGCCATACAAGCTGAGATATTGTACAATTACGGCTATCCGATAAATCAACTAACCAGATGTTTTGATCAAATAATATGACATTTTTAACGACCTTAAATCCAGTAATCCTAAGTGTAGTCATTTTCTCAGTATTGGCTCTGTTCATTGACTATATCGTTAGATACCAGCGTCCAGCTCGTGGTGTTATAGTAGAGCTGAAAAAAATAAACACAGAACTGCAAAAGCTTACTTCAGATGGTTTGACGCCTGACGATGTTTATAACCTAAACAAAATTTTCAGTAAGAAGCCCTATGACCATTTGTGGAAGGAATACTCTGACAGTCTGCACACGGTGATATCATCGGATGGGTTAATGTCATCCTTAAGAGCCACAGTGCCAGCAGAAGCTTATTTCACTCAAGAAGCCCTAGTAGATATCCAAATTAATGCGGATTACTTCCGTCATTTGCCAGGGATTATGACGGGTATTGGAATTATCGGAACATTTTCTGGCTTGGTGTGGGGGTTGCATTCATTCAGTGCAATTGCAGCAGCTGAATCATTAGGGCCGTTATTAAAAGAAGTGACTTCAGCGTTTATCGGTTCAGGCGTTGCAATCTTTGCAGCAATTTGTATTACATTTTGGGAAAAAATTACTTTAAATCGTTGTTATAAATTAGTTGAAGAATTACATAACACAATCGATAGCCTATTTGCTACAGGTGCAGGCGAAGAATACTTAGCAAGATTAGTTTTAGCATCAGAAAAAAATTCAACACATACAGCTGCATTGAAAGATGCATTAATTGAAGATCTAAAAACGTTAATGAACGATGTTGCTGATAAGCATATCTCAGCTCAAGCTAATCAAAGTGCAGCATTGGCTGGACAGATCTCAGATGCAATTAAAAATAGTCTTGAAGAACCATTTAAAGAGTTGGGTGGTATTGTTAGAACAGCGTCCGGAAATCAAGGTGAGCAGGTATCAGGGTTGCTGGAGAATCTGCTTACAGCGTTTATGGCAAAAATTGATGATACATTTGGCCAGCAGTTAGCAGGGATTAATGCAGCAATACAAAAATCATCAGACTCAATGACTCTTGTTCAAGAGGCGATGTCGCGATTGATTGGAGATATTGCAAATGCTGGTCAATCTGCAGCATCCGAGATGTCTTCAAAGCTTGAAGAGTCCATGAGTAAAGCGGCACTTGCTCAAGAGAAAATGAATGAGCAAATGCGTGAGTTTGTGAACGAATTACGCGATTTGATAATATCGCAGCAAAATGAATCGAAGTCGGCATTAGATGAAGCCATGAAGCTAGTGCTTACTCAATTGCAAGAGGCTATATCGAGTATAGCAAGTGAGAGAAGCAATCAAATAGCGCAGGATCGGGAAAGGACTAATACTCTATCTGTCGAAACTAAAGCGCTGTATGGCGGACTTTCCGAAAATATTAACAAGCTGATTGAAGATATCAAAGTTGTTACATTTAAAACTGAAGAAAATATTAATTTATTACAAAAATCATCTAGTAGTGCCATATCAGGAATGAACGATGGCGCTTTGGTTATGAAGGAAGCTGCTGAAAAATTTACTGTGGCCGGAAAATCAGTTACCGGTGTATTAGAAAATAGTAAATTATTGGGTGATCAAATCACTCAAACAGCAACCGCATTGCAGTCCACTTCAAATACTGTTCGTCAGGCATTTGATCAGTATGATCGTACGCGCAAAGAAACCCAAGAGTATGTTGTGTCATTGCAGGCACTTATAGAAAATGCCAAGAAGGAGTCAGGAATTGGCTCTAGGATGATTAGCGATTTAGAAAGGATACTGGCGTCGCTAGAGACTGCAGAAAAGCAGAGCGTAGATTATCTGGATAATGTGAATAATGTTCTTAAGGGTACCTTTGAAACATTTGGCAGCGAAATGGTTGAGCAGGTGAAAAATGTCAGTGTCGCGAACGATAAAATATTAACGAATTCCTTAGGTGCGTTGCAAGGTGCTGTAGAATCGATGATTGCAGCTGTAGCAAGGATTAGAAGGCCTGAATAATGTTTAACAGGCCGAATTTAAAAAGAGGCAATAAACAAGATGGTGAACAGCCATTTTGGATCTCGTTCGCTGATTTGATGACTGCTTGTATGACCCTTTTCTTGGTTGTCATGGCTGTAACAATTATTGAACTTCAAAAAAAATATGAAGGTCAGATAGCGCAAGAGAAAGCCAGGAAGGATTCGATTGAATCCTGCTCGAATGAATTGAAGAATGATCCAGAAGTAAAAAAACATAACGCTCAGATAAATTTCAATAATGGCGATGCCATAAGGATTGATTTAGGCTCAGTTGTAAATTTTGATTCAGGACGATACTCAATTAGTAATGACGGAAGTAGATTTCTCCGGTCATATATTCCCAGTGTGCTCAAAACTGTCAAATCAAAGCAATGTAAGCAATTTTTTAAAAAAGTGGTGGTAGAGGGCTATACAGATATAGATGGTACATACATGACGAATTTGCAGCTTTCATTGCAACGTAGTCGCCAGGTTGTATGTGAACTTTCAAAGTCTGATGATGTTGGAAAAACTTTAACATCTGATGAGTTAAAGGAGATTCGTGATCTGTTTCTAGTTGGTGGATTTTCTTTTAACTCTCTTAAAAAAGTAAAAGCAGAAAGTAGACGTGTAGAATTAAAACTCGAATTTTGGCCGCTAAATGAAAAAAAATTAGAAGATGATTCAAGAGCAAACGATCTTTCTAATAAGGAGTTCGGGAGATGTTAGTGCTTGAAAGTTTAAAGCAGTGCTTATTAGATGAGTCTAGTAAAAAGCTGAATGACCTTGTGAGGGTTTTAACATCACATAAATATCACCTACAGACGAAAGGCAAAGAAATTGGTGATATTTATAAACAGGTTGCTCAACAGAAATCGAGAGAAGCGTACGAGGCTGCATATAAGTATTTAGCTGGTGATCTGAATTTGGCACCACATGATTATGATCTAATTGCATTTGCATTGAGTGAGCCAATAACAGAACTCTCTGGTTTGAAAGTAGTATCGGACGGGAAAAAATTAAATGAATTATTAAGCAGATATAGCAAGGAAATAGATCGAGGCGAGTTTTGGGAGCTAACTTGTTTAGGTGTTTTGCAATCGTATTTTCAGATTTCAGATGTTGATAATGCTCTAGATGTATTGCGTGAGTTTCTGAGTAAAAAATTCAAGCGAATTTATGATAGCTGTGATTTTAAGCCTGTGTGGATGGAGGCTTTAAATAAAAATCAACAGCTCTTGAGTAAAGATCCCTGTGCAATCTACGCGATAGAATGGCTGAATGGAAATGATGATAGGGTGTCTCAAATAAAGTCTGACATTAAGATTCCCGAAAATAGTTGGTTTTGGAAAGAGTTGGTTTTCTCTTGTGTGAAAGAAACAACAAAGCTAAATGATTTCTCATTTAAAGAATCAATTCCCAAACTATTAGCCTTCTTAAGACAGCATCCAGCTGAAATTGATGATGGTTTAAAATTTACGCTAGAACGATATCGCAACTGTTCAGATGTGATTGTAAATAATGAGCTGAAAGATTTTGCGGTTGAACAATGGCATAGCCCCAGATTAAGAGTCGCGGCTGGTTCTAAGTGGCGTCATATTGACGATTCAACCTGGAAGATGGTTTTGGGATGGGTTAACGAAGCAAATTTACGTTTATTTTTTCAAATTCTCAAACAGCGTGGTATTGCAGATAAAGATCGACTGGATTTTTGGCTTAAATACATTAATCAGGTGAGCTGGACAAAGTTAGTTTTAGGTGGCGAGACAGACAGTTATTTGAAGCGCAACAAGGGGCTGGCAGATTTATATGAGAAAGAGAAAGCTTCCTTTTCTAGGTTGCTCAGTAAAGGTGATCTCGATGCTTTCATTATGCAAATTCAAAATTATTTGATAGTAGAATTTAGTACAGAAGGTGGCTGTTATATCTATAAAGAAGGTTCGAATAGTTTTGATCCTGATGCTGACTTCTTAGATCCAAGTACAAATAAGGGCGGATTAAGGGAGAGGAGAAAAACATCGCGCTCGCCAGACATTATTCATGCTCCGGGGTGGCAAAGTAGAGCAACAGATAAACTAATGAGCTTAATGATTCTCCCTGATGAAGAGATTCTTCCCAAGAAGGCAATTCGAGCGCCAACCGTTGCAGCAACTACTCAAGATACAACTACAATTCAATTTGAAGATGCATGCAGGCAAGCCTCTATTCTAGCTAAGAAATTTGGAATTAAGACCGAAGATTTAAAGTATAAAAAAGGCAACTATTGGTTTTACTTGGATCGCGATATTGGTCCATTAGCTTTGCAAATTAAACAACTTGGCTTTCAATATCGCCCTGGTAAGGGCTGGTGGATATAAATGAAATTTAATCTTTCTACGACATTTTCTGATGATGGCATTTTATATACCTACACCGATCTAGATCAGTTGCCGACTGATACTAGCAGTTTGAATGAATGGGCGACAAGTTTGGCGCAAGGTAGTCATCTTGCTATGTACTTGGCTCAGTTGGTGGAAGAAGGTCTTGCTCAAACCAAGGTAAACTCCTTTCTACTCACATGGTCAGATATTTATTATTTGCATAGTTCTGAAGACCATGCTGATTCAATTAGCTTGTTAGATTTACCTACAATTAAGAAATCAATTTTAAATTTGCTCGAGAGTGGCAGTCTGAGCGATGTTGCGTTCACCATAAAGATTAACGGATATATTGATCCACAAGGTCGATTAATTCAGGCAAACAGAATTGGCGCTATCTTTTCGAGAGGTGATTCTACTTGGATGGTGTCAGCGGAAGAGTGGAGACTAATCGATACAGTAAATGATTTTAATGAGTATCTGCCAGCGACCCAAAAAGGTCGAGAGTCTGGTTGGGGTAAAATCAGAGCTGCTGCATTAGAGGCACGTGCCAGGCTGTCTGCTTATTTGGCTTCTGTAATAGTGGTTACACCAGAGCAATTAATAATTAACTACTCAAGACATCAAGCAGCAGGTATTGGTATTGCGTTGATAGAGCCTACTTTTAATGACGCACCGGAAGGCTGGCTTAAAAAGTTTGATGAATTGAGTTCAATAGACGCGCACATTGATTTTGCTTCTGGTGGCGGTCGCGTCCGAGTTATTTTTTCAGAAGAGGTTCAATCAGTTCTGCAGGTAATTAAGAGAGAGTTCCCTGGAAGGAGGGCTGGCGGTGTAAAGGCAGAAGCATTTATAAGAAATCCATTTTCTTACCTCGGTGAGTATGCGAGCAAGGTGATTAATCCTGATCAGATTGAACAAGCTAAAGAAAGTGCCGGGATCGTCCCAATTCGTATTTCTTTTAACTCCAATATAGAAAAAGGAAAAATTGTCGAGGTAATTGGGCTGCTTCAGCAAATATTTGATGACGGAACAAGTAAAACAACACGTGAAAAAATCGTATTTATCGATGATCTGTCTGAGCTAATTGTTATTATGCAGGCTATATGTGACGAGAGTGGTCAGTTTTTTAAATGGCGTTCTCATGTTGTAGATACTGATGGTGATACAGCATACCAATTAGAACAGTTGAGGCGCTTTTTAAGGGTGTGGCAGGAGCAAGCAAACAGATTTATAAATTTTGATGACATCTATGAATTTGATGAGTATGCGGACCGTGTTGATAAAATAGGTGTATCAAAACCTCTCTATTCTGCTTTTATTCAAAAGGAAGGTGGTGACAAAACTCCTTGGGCACCCGATAACTTGACTCCGCTTGTAACAGTTCAGCTCACTCCTGGCGGACCGCCTGTTTTTATTTATCTTAATTCTGAATGGGTCAGTGAATTTCAAGAAAAAATTAAGCAAGCAAAGATTGCTAATCGATCAAGTATTGTTGATTCAAGGCTGCCGCTTCCTATCTCTGTATTAGAAGCAGAGCAGTTATGTAATCGATTGATTCAAATGTTAGGTGCAAAGGAACCATCTGGGGCTTCTAACTCCAGTGTTGATGCTGGGGAATTTGAAAATGAAAATGATTCAGTGCCAGGCAGTGAAGAAGCAACTCCAAGCATGGATGAACCAGAAGGTAATGACGCTGGTGCAAGGAGAGAAGCTACTGGTAAAAAGAATAAATCAAAAGAATCATTGCTGATAAAGGCAAACGCGAATCAACTTGATTACTCTGAAATGAATCAAGCTAAGGAACGTGATGATAGATTAAAGGTTCCAAAGGACTTTGTATTATCAATACCATCTACAAAGAAAAGCGAAATTAAGTTACTCGCGCATCAATCTGAGGGCGTGGCATGGCTGCAACATCTTTTTTCTCGCTCACCTCAAGATTGCCGTGGCGCGGTGCTTGCGGACGATATGGGTCTTGGTAAGACATTGCAGCTACTGATGGTTTTAGCTGCGCATTACGAAAAGCACCCTTCTTCAGACCCTTCTTTGATTGTTGCTCCCGTTGCATTGATGAAAAATTGGATTCAAGAATCGGAAAGATTCTTTGATAATTTTCCAAAAATATTACTTCTGCATGATGCAAAGCTTGCTGGTCTTCGTCAACCAAAAACCTTTATAGATAAGGCCTTGCTTGAAAAGAATATTTCTAATTTACTCATACCGAACTGGCTTGGTGATGCAAAAATTGTTCTTACAACCTATGAAGCGCTCCGTGACTATGAGTTTTCGTTAGCAAAACAAAGCTTTAGTTTTTTAATTTGTGATGAAGCTCAAAAAATAAAAAACCCGAATGCTTTAGTTACTCTTGCGGTTAAGAAGCAGAAAGCAAATTTCAGGATCGCATGTACTGGGACACCAGTAGAAAATACATTAGTCGATCTTTGGTGTTTATTCGATTTTGTTCAGCCAGGGCTATTGAGTGATTTAAGTGAGTTTAGTAAAAAATATAGGCGGCCAATAGAATCCAAAAGTGATGACAATGAAGAAGTACGTGAGTTACTTAAAAAAATTATAGAGCCGCAGATTTTACGACGTATGAAAGAGGATGTTGCTGCTGATCTACCTAAGAAGAAATACATTGGAGAAGATAAATATGAATTTGCGGGTAAAAAAAGATCGCGCCTGCGTATAAACATTTCAAATTACCAGCGTGCGCTCTATGAGCAGGGCATGAAGTTATTGAAGTCAGCGTCTAATGAGAGCAATGCAAAGCAGCGGGCAACCATGTCATTTGATGTGTTACATATGATCAAAGCCATCTGCGCTGAACCATATTGTCGACCGCGTACTACATTTGATGTTGATCCGCATGGTCATGATGTTCATTTGTTTAATTCGCCTAAACTTAAGTGGACACTAGATCAGCTTGCATCGATATCTGATGCTAATGAAAAAGTCATTATTTTTACTGAATTGCTTCAAATACAGAGAGCGATATTGCGATTTGTTAAATACAGGTTTGGTTTTACTCCATACCTAATAAACGGCGATACTGATGAAAGACAAGATGTGGTCGATGCGTTTCAAAATAAGCCAGGATTTGGTGTAATCGTTCTGTCACCGTTGGCGGCAGGTTTTGGATTAAATATTGTATCGGCCAATCATGTGATTCACTATTCTCGCACATGGAACCCGGCCAAAGAAGGCCAGGCGACTGATCGTGCGTATCGTATAGGTCAAACGAAAATCGTCCACGTTTACTGCCCGACAGTCATTGCTAATGATTTTGTAACTTTTGAAGATAAGTTAGATCGGATCATGAGTACCAAAATGGATATGGCTAGGGATATTCTAGATGGTGTAGGCGCTGATATCTCATTTTCAGATTTAATGCCAGACGATGGTCCGTTAGGGGCTGAACCGATACACGATGAGTACGTCAATATGGCGATGGTAGATGAGCTTGACGGGATTGGGTTCGAGATATTTTGTAAAATTTTGCTTGGTCAATATCCGAATATGGCATATGTATCTGCAAAGAAGAAAGGTGACGGTGGTGTCGATGTGGTTGTTATATCAGATGATGATACCGGCATGTTGTGCCAATGTAAGCGTGAATCGAGAGATGAATTAGGCTGGGATGCGATTAAGGAGATTGCAGCTGGTAGGGCAGCTTATCAGGCAAAGCACCCAAATATACGATTCCAGAGTGTAGCGATCTGTAATAGAAGATTTAATAATGCTGCAAGGCTGCAGGCCTCAACTAATGGCGTGCGCCTGATTGAGAGAGATGAGATCGCTGAGATGCTGGTTCAGCGGCCTATTAAACGAATAGTTCTTGATGAGGAAATAGTGAGATATTGATTTTTATGGCAGACAAAGCAAATGCTGTTTAAGGCGCTTGTTATGTTTGCTGAAGAAAATTTAGTACTAGGAATTGTTTGGACATATAAAACGAGTCGATGTTATATCATTTGAGGTATGCGCAATGAAAATCCAAGTTAAAATGACAATGACGGAGGAAGTTGAGGATGAAATGGAGTTACTAAAGGAGCTCACATTTACAGCGCTTGATAATAATCCAAATATAAATGTTCGCATATTTGATGAAGATACTTCGGAGGATGTAGAAATAAATGTTTCAAAATCAGAGCTGAAGAGGGTTTTGGTTATATTGGACTTGTCTAATAGTGAGGAAGACGACGAAAAAGAGGAAGAAGACGTAGAAGTCATTTAGTGTTTTTGCATATGTCGATCAAATCGACATATCCCTAGAACGTGTCGATTTTTTTGAATAATTTCGACACGTCGATATAAAATATAATATATTCAATAGGTTATTTTGATAGCACATTGACCAACGCTTGGTTAATGTAGTATTGTTCCCGCCCTTTTTTAATAACATGTAGTAAACCAATTTCCACCAGGGTTTGAAGGTAGTTGGCTGCGGTCTGGCGCTTTGCAATACCAGCTTCCTCGAGGAACCGGATTTTGCAGTAAGGATGTTCAAAGATGGTTTCAATTAAGTCCTTGCTATAAATTTTGGGCGCTTTGGTCTTAACTAGTGTTTTTGCATCGTCCATGGCGGCAAGGATACCGGAAACACGGCGCTCTGTTTCAGATGCAGTTATTTCAATTGCATCCAGAATATACATGACCCAATCAGCCCAGGCATTCTTTTCTGTTACCGAGCGTAGACCTGAATAATAAGCTGACTTGGTACGCAATATATAATGGCTGAGAAAAAGGATTGGGCTGTCGAGCAAGCCTTTTTCAATGAGAAATAAAATATTGATGATACGTCCTGTTCTTCCGTTGCCATCAACAAAAGGATGTATTGCTTCAAATTGATAATGCAAAATCGCCAGTTTGATTAATGGGTCAATCGAATCATCAGCGTGAAGATATTTTTCGAGATTGCTTAATTTGTCACGAATAATGGATTCACCTTCGGGCGGAGTATAAATAACATCTTTCGTAATTGGATTGGCGATTTTTGTGCCGGGAACTTTGCGGATACCAATATTTCTATTCTTGATGATTTCTACAATTTCTGTAAATAAATTCGTGGAAAGAGGCCTCTTTTTGATAGATGAAAACCCATGCCATAACGCTTGTCGGTAGCGAAGGACTTCCTTGGCATGAGGGTTTGACGCCAAATTTTCATCGGCCGCTGCGCGGTATAGTTCGTCGTTTGTGGTGACGATGTTTTCGATTTCGGAAGAAAGGCGTGCTTCTTGCAGGACGATACCATTAACAAGAATACCTTGGTTGGGAATGGATTTCACCGAGCCCTTTAATTCTGCGAGCATACGGTTGGCAGTAATGGCTTTTTTTAATACCGCAGGCGTTTCTAATTCCACTTTAGGTGGAAGAAGGGGAAGGTCGTTGTAGGGTTGGTTCGGGTTCATGGAGACTCCTTTATATGCATGATACATTAATTTCTTAGAGCAATTCTCAGATTTTTTTGGGCTGACGGGTCGTTGATTAGGGTATGGCCTGAACCAGTTTCTCCACCGCCAACGCTTTATGTTCTGGCGCTAAATGCGCATAGCGTAATGTCATCGACATATCAGAATGCCCTAGTAATTCGCGCACAGTGTTGAGATCAACACATGCCATCACAAGTTTAGATGCAAAATGATGACGCATATCATGCCAGCGAAAATGTTTAATTTTAGCTGTTTTCAGTAAATTTGCCCAAGCAGTTTTGACGTTATCAAATGGTTTGCCGCTACCGCAATCAAAAACAAGTTCGGTATCACCTGATTGTTTTTGCCATGCTTTTAGTATGTGTTTTGCTTCTGAATTAAGTGGAACATGCCTTGTTTTACCGCTCTTTGCATATTTGCCTTCAATGGTAATCGTGGCACGTTCAAAATTCACATTTTCCCATCTTAAGCTAAATAATTCACCGCGACGTAATCCCGTATTGATTGATAAGAGAATCATTGGCCGCAAATGATCAGCATATTCGCATTGCATGAGGTCTTGCAGTAATTCGTAATTGCGTTCTTTACGCCATTCATTAGCACTGTTTCTTTGTTCTTTTAATTTCGCATCACGCTTAATGGCGGCTTCGCGTAAACTCGCTTCTTCTTTAGCAGTTAAATATCTCACTTTAATGGAGCGATCAGATTTTAAAAGCTTAAACTTTTCTAGTGGGTGTTTGTCTATAAAACCCCATAAAACAGCCTTAGCAAGCGCCGCCTTTAAGACAGCGACATCGCGATTGACGGTTTCAATTGATTTGCCATCTTTTAAGCGCTGCGTACGCCATTGGTCAATGAGGGCAGGGGTGATGTCGGCAAGAGGCTTGTCACCAAATGGCTTCATGAAACAGCGTGAAATGTGTTCTAGCGTGCGCTTGCCGGCTCTGCGGTGTTCAAGTACCCAAGGCGCGTATGCATCATTTAGGAAGGATTTAACAGTCAGTTTAACGCTTTTCTTCGGTTTGGATGGGTCTACGCCTTTGGCCGCATCACCGAGAATGGCTAGGGCTTTGTCTCTAGCTTGAGCAATACTCAGTACGCCAACTTTCCCAATGGTGACGCGTTTGCCTCGTGCGTATTCGCACATATAGAGCAGCTTGCCGCTAATATTGACTCTAACCAGGAATCCGGTAACTTTGGCGTCTCGAACATCGTATGGCTTTTGTTTGGGTTGTAGCTGCGAGAGTAGCGCCGTGTTAATCGTTGCTTTCATAATCATCCTATAAAAACTGAAGTGCAAATGAAGTGCAAACGGAGTATATAATCGTAGTGCTCGATAGGCAACTGTAGTTTATAAAAATGAGTTAACTATATGTAAAATAGTTGTTATTTGAATATGGTGAAATACTGAAGGCGATGGAAAAGTAAGAATAAATAGTACTCTTAATCAGCGGGTCGTTGGTTCGATCCCAGCACGGCCCATAATAAATAAATCAATACGTTACCGCTGATTACCCTCTTACTTAACCATCATAAAGCCTTGCGCGACTTTTGCGTGAGCTTAGGCGTCTCTGCAATTAGAATGTGAATAACGTTACTTGTCATATTAATATATCTCTTTGTGATATATATAATTGAATTTTATGGATAAATCGATATGATGTATAAATATATCATAAGGTGATATAATAATGTCAAAAGAAGATAAAATGGTAGAAAACCTGCTTGAATTGGATGGTGTAAGGTACGTCATCGATGGGATTATGGGTTAAATTTGAAATTAAGCGTGTTATCGAGGATGAGAATAGACCTCATGGAATTCGATATTCACTTAGTTTGCATGACCGAGATAATAAAAGAATAATGGGATTTGATAATGCACATGCGATTGAATACGGAGGCAAGCAACAGGTTGCACCCAAACGGAAATATGATCATTGGCATAGGGATAAATCTGATAAAGGCCGTCCATATTATTTTGTAGATGCAGGTAAGTTAATTGAGGATTTTTGGAAAGAAGTAGATGCAATCACCAAACAGTTAGAGGGGTCAAGTAAATGAGCACAGTAAAACATAAAATTGTTAAAGTTGGTGTAATGCCTCTTCATGAATTTAAAAAAAGGACGATAGCGATAGCTAAAGGACAATATAAACCTAAAAAAGGTGAACCAAAAATCTGGTTTCGCTCGATGAGATCATTGGCTCACGTGTTATCCGAAGAAAATCAAGCGTTGCTTAGATTGATTATGGAAACACATCCGAAGTCTATCAAAGAATTGGAAGGGGTTACTGGTAGGACAGCTAATAATCTTCTTCGCACACTTCGCATGATGGAGAATTATGGATTTATAAAATTAAGAGAAGGCGAGGGTGGTAGAGGGCGAGCGCCACTCATACCGGAAGTTATTTATAGTGCCGCTGAAATTGAAGTGGATTTTTGCTAAATTAATTCAAATTACTGTTGAAAGAGAGTTATGATGAAGTCTGACCAAAATAAAGACAAAATTTCACAAATAATGAATGATAGCGAGAGAGTTAGGACTATTATTCAGGCAGCAATAAACGCCGCATTATTAAATGCACAAGCAAGCTGGTAATCCTGTAATAGGCGAATTGCTATCTCAAACTGCCGTGGGTAGTTGAAATAGACCATTGCAATGTTGTATCCATCTATACTTACCAAATAGAATAGGTTTGCTATCAGTTTTGTTCGATACTTGGAGAGGTGTTTTAGCAGCAAGAGATCGATGGGATCTATTTGCATTGTAATATCGCTGATAGTCATCCAGTTTTTTCTGCAAGTCATCTGCATGCCAAAAAAGCGTTTGATCAAGTAACTCATTTCGTATGCTACGAATAAGTCGTTCTATAAAGGGATGAGACATTGGTATATAAGGGAGCGTTTTGATTTCTTGTATATCAAGGATGCTGAGATTAGCTTTCCATCGATGAAACTGAAATAGTGGATCATTATCAGATGATAAAAATGTTGGTGTGCTTTGTTTGCTAATAATGCGATTAAACATGCAGCAAATAGCAATACCATTGAGATCATTTTTATGCGTCGCAAAACCTATAATTCGTCGTGTGAACTGATCCATTACAACCATGACCCAGTGCGACTTAAGTGAGATGGATTCACAACGGAAGAAATCAATAGACCACAATGCATCTTTCATGTTGGCTAAGAAGGTTAGCCACGATGGCCCATCGTTATTGGGTAAGTTTTTACGATGTTTGCATAAGACTCGACAGAAACGGGGTCAAATCTTGACATGGACATCTAAACGTAACAAAGATGTCCATGTCAAGATTTGACCCCGTTTCTCTTTTCGCCTCGAATGTTCTTAAATTTTAATCAAAACATCGACATTTTCGCTATGCAAAACGAAATGTAAACAGACCCTAGATCTAATTTTTTCTTCTAAGGGAGGTAAGTTTTAATAAATTTTCCTCCTTTGTCCGTAGTTCTTGAGATTTTTTGATTACAACGTTGAGTTTTTCATTTAACTCCGCATTCTTAAGCTTCAACTGTGCAATCTCATCTTCTGGCTGAAGTGGTGCTGATGCATTTTCATATTGAGGTATATAGTTATCATCAAATGAAGGTTTCTGGGTTTCATAAAGCTTTTCAACTTCAACCCATAAACCATAAGGGCTGTAAGGTGGAGGATTGGTAGGGGGTGTTGGTAAAATAGGTAGCGCCGCAGCTGAATGAGTTGGAATGAGCTGGTGGCTGCCAAAGAGTAGAAATGTGCAAACTGGTTTTTGTTGCATTTGCTTTTCAGGGCCAGGAAGTGACGGATATATTGACTTGTATGATTCTTTATCGACTTGCGTTGAAGTTTCTTCACTAATATCCGTTGAGTGGCTTGTTTTGTTTTCACTAGATTGATCGATGTTAGTCACATCACTTTGCATTAGCGATAAGAGATACCTTGCCGTATCGCCTTTGTTGTAGAGATTATCCGTGCTTATCTGCTCAAGCACTTCTATAATCGGCAGCTTTAACTCACATGCTTTTTGATAATAACTAGTAGTAACTGTATCGTTATCTAGATTATTATGCATGGCAAGCAATAACAAGGTCAACGTTTTGTCCTTCTCATTCATGGTATTTTTTGAATGTGAGATGACTTCTAATAGGTTTTGCTTTGCCTGCTCCTGGTGCTCGTTGGCGCCAGTAAAGCTTAGCTTTGCGCTGGTGCCACGATTAGCATAGATCACGTTAATGACATTGCCAGTGTAAGCATTAACAAAGCTATCATTTCCTTTAAGTTTAATTTTACTAACCGGCTCAATCCAAATACCAGGTAAATAGTTAAATTCATCTTTTAGAAAACCAAAAAGAGGTTTGTAACTTTCAAGGTATTTAGTCATGTAAGCTGGGTCATCAGTAATGAAATCAGCGATGATTTTTTTGGTTTCATTGAAGAAATTGGTTTGATTTAATTCCTTTTTTTCGATTAATAAAATCGTCATGATGCCGTACATGAACTTCCGCATTGTGTCAGTATGAGTATCCGCTGTTTGTATTGACTGCTTAATTGTATCAAATGCTAACCTTAAATCACCCAATTTATTTTGATTATGATCTTGCTTGGCCAATTCAATGTACATAGCTGCTAGTGAGATAGCTTCTTCAATCGTTGGTTTTTGGTTTTCATTCATGGATTTTATATAATCTCTGAAGTCAGTTAATACATGCTGCTTAAATCCATTTAAAAATTCACTTTCTTCATGTTTGTCACGGACAAAATAGTTGATTGCAGAAATAGTATAGTTGTAGCAACGGATAGCACCCTCATTATTGTGACAAATACCTCTGCCGCTTCCAAATGCGAGTGCGGCAAGGTAAAAGCGTACTGGATGTATTTTGGTTTTAAAGCTATCCAGTAATCCTTTATTATTTTTCACTGGGTTACAAAAAGATCGGAAGGTGATATCGTTGGAATTTTTATCTAGTTCAATAATAAATTCTTTTAAATCTGTTTGATTCTTGCTTTCATGAAGAGTAACCAATGCGTCGTAGAATTTTTTATAAGGATTTGTATTGATGTTATCCCTTAGTAGTTTAAGCTTCTCTAACGTTTCATTAGGGAGCTTCCAAGTACGGTCTTTATTATTCATCGGCAGCATTTCTTGAATCACTTGCAAAAAGAAATGCAAACGACCATTTTTAATTG
>Ga0155584_1102_pt1 | contig 17171 bp, 7 predicted proteins | sample RifCSPhighO2_12_FD_107241 | JGI IMG/M metagenome (GOLD analysis project Ga0155584, IMG submission 107241) | Gammaproteobacteria bacterium RIFCSPHIGHO2_12_FULL_40_19
AACCAAATGTTTTCCCAACGGGATTTTTAATTCGATATTGGCATACATGCCCGGTTTGAATTTTTCATTTTTGTTATCTATTTGAAAACGCACTTTAATCGTGCGTGTTTGAGAATCCACAGTGGGGTAAATAAAATCAAGTTTTGCTTTAAAAATTTCATTCGGCAAATAACTTAAACTCAACAAGGCTGTTTGTCCAACATGAATATATGGCAATTCATATTCATAAATATCGCCGAGTATCCATAGAGATGACAAGTCAGCGATGGTATAGAGCTCACTACTGGGTTCAATGCGCTGACCTGCAAAAGCAGTTTTATTAATAACCGTACCGTTGATGGGTGAATCAATCGTAATAATTTTAAGTATTTTTTTTGTTTGTGTTAACCGCTTAATTTCTTTTTCGGAAACACCCCATAATAACAGTCTTTGTTTGGCAGCTTCAAAAGCACCTAATGCGCCACTGGCTGCCTTTACATGCGCATTCTTTCCCAATATTTTTTTAGATTCCAATGCCAGTAAATATTCCTGCTCTGTTGAAACTAAATCGGGGCTATAGACTGTAAAAAGTCCCTCACCCTTTGTTACTTTTTCACCGACAAAATTAACCAATAATTTTTCTATCCAGCCATCAAACCTCACGTGAATATGCGCAATTTTTCGCTCATCGGCTTCAACACGGCCTACTGTTCGAATGACTTTTTCTATTGTTTTAATACGCGCAGGTTCATACGTCACACCAATTGATTGCAGACGCGTAGGATCAATAGTAATGATATTGTTAGCATCTGTTTTCATTTCTGCAGGTGTTTGCATATTCATTTTTGAATGATCAGGCATTGTCTCTGAATAAGAATAGATCGGTAGTAGAAAAATAAATAAACCTACAATAAAATGCTTTCGATTTAATGTCATAAATTAATTCCTGTCACTTCCTCAATGTCAGTCATCGCTTTTTCATGCTGAACAATTTCTTTTTGTAATTCCAATTCATTGTCTTGCAGCATTAATAAATTATTGAGTAAGGTTAAAAAATCTACTTTCCCAACACCATAACTTGCTTGTCCAGATGAAAAGGTTAATGTCGCTTGGGGAATAATAGAATGTTGTATAAGCTGAATTAATTCTTCAGAACGCTTTGACATTAAATAGGCGTTTTTAATTTGAAATAATAAATTATTATGTGTTACGTACAAGTTTTCTATGTCGGCATTATAATTTTCTTCTGATTCACGCACCATATTGTTTTGTTTACTAAAAAAATAAAGCGGAATACTGGCACTTGCCATCAATTGATATCCGCTTGTATGCATTTCAGTGTCGTGAACTTCACCATAAGAAATATCAATATCTGGCACATAATCCATTTTGCTTAACGTAATTGCTTTTTCACTTTTTTTGACATTCTTCCACTGTGATTTTAATTGCGGAGATTGTTTTTCAATTAAATTATTGAAATACTGCAAATCAAAATGTAATGGTGTGATGGATAAGTGTGACGGTGTTTCAATCGGCGTTGCTAATGAGCGATTCAACAACCGATTAATATCGGCTTGTAAAGATGTTCGCTCTTGTTTCAACATTACAAGACGCATTTGCAAACGAGAAATTTCTGTTTGGGCGCGAAAAATATCTTGTTGTGGAATTTTTCCAACACTGTAATTGGTTCGCACACTTTTTTCTATTTTCTCTAGTAATAGTTGGTTTTTTTGATAAATTTCGATGGATTGATTAACAAAATATAAGTCATAAAAAATTCTTTTCAATTGCGCAATGATGGTTAATTTTGTGACAACATATTCTGCATAAGTGCGCTCTGATTCAATGTTTGCTATTTTTCCCCTCTCAATTAATTTTCCCGGAAATGGCACTTCTTGGTCTAATCCCAGCATTTTTTCATGCAAAGGATTTTGATTCATTTCAGGATTGCCTGACATTTGCATGTCACTATAAATTAATTTTGGATCAGGAAGCGATCGTACTTGTGGCGCAACTCTTTTCATCGCTAGCCAACGATCATATGCACTTTTGATTTGTGGATTATGCTGTGAAGCTGTTGCTATTAATTGCGATAAAATTAAGGGTGATGTTGTATGTGCCAATGCAATAGATGATATGCTCAAGCCCATAAGGGTGATGCCAATAAATTTTTTGAAATTAAACCATGGCATCGGGTGTTTTCCTTAAGCATTTCTGAACTTCCAATATCATGAGCGGCACCAGCCCTAAAACCACCCAAAGCAAGCATTGTCTTAATGATACATCACTAACACTAAAGATTTCGCGAAAAATCGGTATATGGTGAATCAGAATTTGCAGTGAAAAACTGATACTCACGATCAAAAATAATCGAATATTGGAAAAAACACCCACTTGCCAAATGGTCTTTGTATCACTGCGGGCACCAAATGCGCGCAATAACTCTGCTGTCACCAGCACGGAAAAAGCGGCGTCTTGCGCCAGTATCAAGTTCCCATTTCCCAAATATTCATAGGCAAAGGCACCGAGTGTCACCAATGCGGTTAATGTCCCAATAAAAGCGACTTTTTTGAAAAACCCCTTATCCATCATAGATTGTTGTGATTGGCGTGGAGGACGATTCAAAATACCCACCTCTGATCTATCTGTTGCTAGTGCGATGGCAGGTAATCCATCAGTAACCAGGTTAATCCATAACAACTGAATAGGCAGTAACGGTAACGGCCATCCAATCAGCAGCGCCAAAAATACGACTAGTAGTTCTCCCATATTACCCGCTAATAAGTAAGCAAGCGTTTTTGAGATGTTGTCATAAATGGTTCTACCTTCTTCGATACCCGTCACAATCGAAGTGAAATTATTATCCATGACAATCATATCCGCTGCTTCTTTGGTGACGGCAGTGCCCGTTTTACCCATGGCTATGCCAATCGATGCTTCTTTTAATGCGGGTGCATCATTAACACCATCCCCTGTCATGGCAACAATCATATGATGTTGCTTCCATGCGCGCACAATTCTCAACTTGTGTGCAGCAGTAACACGCGCATACACAGCAATTTTTTTGACACATTGTCCAAATTCAACATCTGACATTTTTTCTAATTCACCGCCTGTGACAATACGATCATTTGCATTTAAAATGCCAAGCTCTTTAGCAATCGCTTTGGCGGTATCAGGATGATCTCCCGTGATCATCACTGGCTTAATTCCTGCTGTTTTGCAGCGATCAACAGATTCTTTTGCGTGCGCATGCGGTGGATCTTGCAAACCAATTAGTCCCAATAAAACTAAATTATTTTCGATATTTTCATCAGCGGTATTTATTAGTTCTGGTTCGTTTGAGATTTTACGTTCGGCAAATGCCAAAACACGCAATGCTTCACCGGTCAATAATTGGCATGATTTTTGCATGCGCGCACGATCTTCTGTTGTCATTTCTTTTATGCCGTCGCTCGTTAATATATGCGTGCAACGTTCTAAAATAATTTCAGGAGCGCCTTTTAAAAAGGCTACGAATTCATCATGCTGTTTGCATATGACGGTCATTCGTTTTCGTTCTGAATTAAAAGGCAATTCTTTGATACGAGGAAATGAAGAAGCTAATGTGCCACGCCAAATATTTTTTTTAGCGCCTAAAATCAATAGTGCAATTTCAGTTGGATCACCAACAACAGATAATTGATTATTTTGCTGGGTAATTTCAGCGTTATTACAGGCGACTGCTGCATGAAGTATTGTCGACAACAATTTATCTTCGACATTTTTACTATTAGAACCTTGAGAAATAATATCACCTATTAAGTGATAACCTTCTCCGTAAATGGTATAAAAATCTTCTGCGGTAATCAATTTACGTGCGGTCATCTCACCCACAGTTAATGTGCCCGTTTTATCGGTACAAATAACTTGTAGACATCCCATCGTTTCAACAGCAGATAAACGCCTCACCAATACAGCGCGTCGCACCATCCGTTGCACGCCGAGGGCTAATGCAACAGTAACCACTGCTGGTAATCCTTCAGGAATAGCAGCAACCGCTAAACTGATCGAACTCATAAATAGTTGGAAAAGTTGAATGCGGCGAAGCAAACCCAATGCAAAAACAAAAATGACAATGGTAAAGCAAATCCATAATAATCGCTTACCCACTTGATTCAATCTTTTTTGTAGAGGCGTCTCTTCACGTGTTGCAGCTTGTAGCATTTCTGCAATACGTCCCATTTCAGTTTGCATACCTGTTGTTACAACAATGGCACGACCTGTTCCATCGGCAACAGAAGTTCCCATAAAAACCATATTTTTTCGATCAGCGAGCGGTGTATCTAAAGAACAAGATTGACTATTTTTTTCGATGGGCAAGGATTCGCCTGTTAAGTATGTGCCAATGATGATTATATTTTTTTCACAAACTCTGATTTTAATCCCATTTGACCAATACCGTCTATTTTACAATCAATATCATGATCACCATCAACCAATTTAATATTTTTAACTTTTGTGCCCACTTTAACTACGGATGAAGATCCCTTTACTTTAAGATCTTTAATCACAGTGACAGTGTCTCCATTTTTTAATATATTGCCACATGAATCTTTAACAATATGTTCATTTGATATGAATGGTTCTTTTTCATCTTTTTTCCATTCATATGCGCACATCGAGCATATCGTTAGATCACGATCTTCATAGGTATACTCTGAGTGACATTTTGGGCAATGGGGTTGTGTTGTCATCATATTCTCCAGCTCTAATTTTTATGTTTTATTTGCAATAACACATCATCTATCGTTTCAAATACGCGGTTTTGAACTACGCTATTTAATATTTCAACGTTTTTAAATTTCTTAATAAGTCGATTATTGGCATATACCAAATAGACTTTAACACCTCTTTTTACGTATTTTTCTATAATTTCTTCTAGTGTTTCCAATCCCGTCATATCGATAAATGGTACGTCTCTAAAATCCAAAATAATGTTTTTAGATTCTGTATGTGTCACCAATAACGCATTTTCCATTTTTTCAGCAACACCAAAAAAGAATGGGCCTTGAATATGATAAATCAATGTGTCTTTTGGAAGTTCAATCGAGAGTGGTTTACTGTGTACGTGTTTTTGCGAGTCTTCAAATTCAATGCCTGTTGTTTGCACCATTCGACCCACAAAAAATAGCATTGCCAGAATGACACCCACATTGACTGCGATAACCAAATTCGTTAACACTGTTAGGAAAAAAGTAATCAACAAAACCAACATATCATATCGTGGCGCACGTCTTACAATACGAAAAAAGTGTTTTAAGTCACTCATATTGTAGGCAACGACAAACAAAATGGCTGCCAATGCACACAAAGGAATGTCTGATGCGAAGGGCGCTAAAAATAGTAAAACACAAATTAATGCAAGCGAATGAACAATAGCTGATATAGGGCTATTGCCACCATTGCGAATATTGGCAACCGTTCTTGCAATGGCACCCGTTGCTGCAAATCCGCCAAACAATGGTGAGAATATATTCGCAAGACCTTGACCGATGAGCTCTTGATTTGAATTATGTCGATAACCTGTCATGCCATCCGACGCTGCTGCGGACAATAACGATTCAATGGAGCCTAGCAATGCAATAGTGAAAGCCGAATCTAACAACTTCAACGCAATATCAAAAGACATATGCGGCCACTGAAAATACGGCAAATGTCTTGGCATTTCACCAAACGTACTACCAATCGTTGCAACATTTTTAAAATGAAAAATCATCTGTAAAATAGTGGCGCTCAACATAGCCACTAATGGGCCTGGTAATTTTTTAAAAATTTTGGGCGTTACAATCATCAACAATAAACTTAATACCGCTAACCCTGTTGTCGTCACATCTAAATGCGGAAGAGCCTGACACAGTAAAATAAATTTTTGGTAAAAATGCGCAGCTAAGGGAATATGAACAGACAGACCAAAAAAATCTTTCCACTCACCCATAAAAATAATCACGCCAATCCCGCTTGTAAAACCCACAATCACCGGATCAGGAATAAATTTAATCACATTGCCCAGTTTTAAAAAGCCCATAAAAAGCAGGATAAAACCGGCCATAAAGGAGGCGATTTGTAAACCGGTCATGCCATAATGGGCTGTGATATTAGCAAGAATTACAATGAAAGCGCCCGTGGGTCCTGCAATTTGCACACGCGTGCCGCCAAAAACACCGACAAAGAAACCCGCAATGATGGATGTATAAATACCTTGAACCGGATTGACACCTGAAGCAATGGCAAATGCCATGGCCAGCGGCATAGCAATAACCGCCACAATCAATCCAGCGATAATATTTTTTGACCAATTACTGGTTTGTAATAATTTTGCGCGATAGGCTTCTATAATGGCTAACATCGTTCCGCTCCGTACTTGAACAGACGGCATTATACATCAACATGTTTAATTTCAACATAGGGTTCCATTAGCAGCCCCTGAAATTGCACAAAAGATTTTTCACGCGTCATTTTAACCTGAAAAATAAGATGTTTTTGACACATTTTTATTTTTAAAGTTTTTAAATTATTGGCATTGCTATCCTGCCTTGTTTATTACTGAGTGCTGGAAGCATTAATTGTGAATGAGTTTGATCAAAATATCATTAAGAATTACAACTCACCTTGTATCAGCGCCAATAATTTATTCCCCATTTTCTTATCGCTAAATTGATATGACGTACGAATAATAAGTCTGAACACATTCTCATTCCGCGACACCTGCAATGTAAATGGAATTAACATTTTTTCAAACGCGTAAATGGGTTGAATCAGTTTTTCCTGAGTACCATCGTTATTGACGTAAAAATGCGTGTAATTAAATGCGCAGGTGTAAAATCCAGCAGGCGTATTTAAATCATGACATAATTTTTCATACGGGTAAGCTTTGTGTGGTGCAATCCGTAAACGTTCCTCTGCTAGTGCCAAAATAAAAGCATCATTATCATCCGTATATTGAAGATTAATTTTCATTCGCAAAGGCAGAATATTTAAATGCAATCCAAATACTTTATCACCCCCATTTTCTTCTAAGCGATTATTCATCACAAGACCCAAGACAATATCGGCTTGATTAAATAGTGCTGACAACGTTTTGAAATAAGCGGCAAGAAATACAGTGTCTGGTGATATCCCTAATCGTTTTGCAGTGGATAAGACAGTAGTTGCTTTTGCATCGTCTAATACACATCCCAATTCGAGTTGTTTATGAATGAGTGCATTCGGATGAGCGATTAAACTATTTTTAGGTAATGGCGCATCGGCTAAATAATCACGCCAAAATGTAACAGGTGTATTTGACAATAAAGCCACGCGTTCTTGTTGTACCACACGTTGATAAAGTGGGATCGCATTATTCGAAATCATTTCTTGATTAGCATAGCCTTGCGCAAATGCAGACATGAGAGATGCAACGCTCCAACCATCCGTGATCGCATGGTGAAATGAAAATACCAATACAAACTGATCATCTGTGGGATTTAATACAAACACAGAAAATAAACCGGGATTCTCGATAGAGAACAACCGATTTTTTTCAGCGTGAATAAATTCAGGCACCACTTCCTCAATGATTCCGCCATAATGAGACACTATATCTAAATCCGTGTATTGCACACAGACATAACCATATTCGGGATGATCAACAAAAGCAGTACGTAACATAGGATTTTTCAGTGTTAGCATCTTAAACGTATCTAATAGTAAATCTTCATTGAAAGAACGATAGAGAGTGTAGGCAAATACATCATGATACGCACCGTCAGCATTTGTTTTTTGCGAGGCATTCAACATGGTCGTTTGTAAATAACCAGCAGGATAAATATCATCAATGCTGTTTTTTGCATTTTTAGTGAGGATATTGACCCGTGTCGCATCATCTATCATAGAAAAAGAAATGTAAGGCGATAGTGTTGGCGCGGCGGTTTGATGTGCGTGTTCAACCAACTGTAAAATAGTTTTATGTTTAAAGAGATCATTCACAGAAACATAAAATCCAATTTCATGCATTTTAGCAACAAGACGAATACTCTGAATAGAATCACCCCCAAGTTCAAAAAAATTATCGGTAATGCTAATTTGTGAAATATTCAATACGCTTTGCCAAATAGTACATAACGATTTTTCTACCGCATTACGGGGTTCTCGCATCTCAAATACAGGTTGATTTTTTTGTTGAGAAACGAATGGTGTATTGGGGCTGGAAAATAGTTTCGGATGATCTTCTGAAATCCACGTAAATTCCAGGTCATGCATGATCGCATTCAAATCGTGCTGTATATAATCTAATAGTAGATTGGCTGTTTCAGAATCAATGCATTTATTCGTTGATTTTAGCGTGATATGAAAACTATTTTTTTGCCTTGAAACATGCAGCGTTAAAGGAATCGTAGTTTTTTCAAAAACATGCGTCGTATCAAATGAATCTGATTGTGCATCAACGACATGAAAATGAATATAGTTAAATGCACACGTATAGATATCATTCCCTTGAAAAATTTCGGATCGAATTTTTCCGTAGGGATAAGCTTTGTAGGAATCCAGTTGTGTACGTTGATGTGATAATGCGATAACGAGTTGTGGCGCGTTATTGTCGTCGACACGCAGTCTTAAGGGCAGCGTATTTAAATGCAATCCAAATACTTTATCGCCACCGGCTTCTTCTAACCGATTATTCATCACAAGACCAAGAACAACATCGGGATGATTAAAAAACCGTGACACTGTTTTGAAATAAGCTGCCAAAAACAGCATATCGGGTGATAAGCCGAAACGTTTTGCAGTTAATAAAATAGTTGCTGATTTTTCATCTGATAATGCACGCCGAATTTCAAGATCAGTATCTGCCATCGCTTTAGGATGAAACACAAAATTGTTTTTTGGCAATGGCGCATCCGTTAAATAATCACGCCAAAATGTTTCTTGGGTATTTAAGGCTAAAGCGAAACGCTCTTGTTGTATCACGCGTTGATAAAGTGGGATTGTTTCTATGTCAATGGGTTTTTCATCAATATACATTTTCATTAATTGAGATATCAATGACGCAATACTCCAACCATCCATAATCGCATGATGAAATGAAAACACCAATGTAAATTGATGGGCTGTAGCATTTAATACAAAAAAGCAAAATAATCCTGGTTTATCAATAGAAAATGGACGATTTTTTTCTTTTTGAATAAAGGTTGTTATATTTTCCGATAGGATTCCGCCAAAATGAGAATGGATATCAAGATCTGCGTATTGTAAACAGACATAACCATATTGTGGACTTTCAACAAAAGCAGTACGCAATAACGGATGTTTTATACTGAGCTGTTTAAAGATAGCTAACAACACTGCTTCATTAAAAGGTCGGTGTAGGGTGTAAGCAAACACATCATGATAAGCGCCATCTGCATCGGTTTTTAAGGATTCAATCAACATACCCATTTGTAGAAAACCCGCGGGATATATGTCTTCAATAGAAGTATGGTCATATATGAAAAGATTTTGAGTTGTATCATCAATTAAAGAAAAAGGAAGATAGGGTTGCTGATGCGCAATAACTGAATGGGTTACATTTTCGATTAATTGCAAAATCGTTTTGTGTTTAAAAATATCTTTTACAGCAACATAAAATCCAATTTCATGCATTTTGGCTACGAGGCGAATACTCTGAATAGAATCACCACCGAGTGCAAAAAAATTATCGGTAATGCCAATCTCTGGTACGTTTAACACGCTCTTCCACGTATCACATAATGTTTTTTCGAGTGCATTGCGCGGTTGGCACTTTTCAAACACCGATTGATCATTAGCTTGAGAAACTAATGTTGTATTTAAACGGAAAAAAAATTCGGGATGATTTTCTGATAACCAACTGAATTCTAGAGTGTTGGTAATAGCGTTCAAATCATGGTGTATATATGCTAATAAGAGATCAGCAGTTTCATGATCAATAAAGGCATTCAATGATTTGAGTGCCATGCGAAAACAATCGGTTTGTCGCGACACATGTAATGTTAATGGAATCGTGGTTTTTTCAAATACATGGACTGTATTGATTGCAGTCGTTTCTGAATCAACGATATGAAAATGTATATAATTAAACGCACAGGTATAGGCGTCGTTGGATTGTAAAATGTCTGTGCGAATTTTGCCAAAAGGATAAGATTTGTAGGCTTCTAGCTCTGCACGTTGTCGTGATAATTCAATGGTCAGCTGTAAACTATTTTCGCCAACCTGCAACCGCATCGGCAAGGTGTTTAAATGCAATCCGAATACTTTATCACCGCCGGATTCTTCCAGACGATTATTCATCACTATGCCAATGATCACATCATTGTCATTGAAGAATCGCGATATACTTTTGAAATAAGCGGCAAGAAATACACTATCGGGCGATATCCCTAATCGTTTAGCTGTTGATAAAATGCAGGTTGATTGTACATCATCTAATACGCATGCTATTTCATGTTCTTGATCGATTTGCGCGTTAGGATGAAAAATTAAATTACTTTTTGGTGTGGGCGCATCTGATAAATAATCGCGCCAGAATGTTTCATGTGTGCTGGATAATAAAGCCAATCGTTCTTGTTGTATCACGCGTTGGTACGGTGGCATTTCTTCCATGGTGATGGGTTCTTCATCAACATACGCATTCGTGAATTCTGAAATAAGTGATGCGACGCTCCAACCATCTGTAATCGCATGGTGAAATGAAAAAACCAATACAAACTGTTCAACCGTTGGGTTTAATGCAAATAAACGAAACAAGCCTGGTTTATCAATGGAAAGTGATCGATTTTTTTCTGCCTGAATAAATGCAGGCACCTTATCCTTTATGATGCCGCCATAATGAGAAGAATACGAAGAAATATCGATATTTTCATATTGCACACAGATATAACCATATTCGTCATGTGCAACAAAAGCAGTACGTAGCAAAGCATGTTTTTCAGACAGTGTTTTAAACAGTGTTAATAGTTTTATTTTATTAAAAGGGGATCGTATCGTATAAGCAAACACATCGTGATAAGCACCTTCTGCATTTGTTTTTAAGGATTCGACCAGCATGCCCATTTGTAAGTAACCTGCTGGGTAAATATCTTCAATCGTGTTTCCCTCATTTCTAGCAAAAATATTGGTGCGTGTAGCGTTATCAATTAATGAAAAGGGCACATACGCTGCATGTGTGATAGAAAGCGTATGATTTGTATTTTCTATCAACTGCAAAATCGTTTTATGTTTGAATATATCCGCGACAGAAACATAAAATCCACTATTCTGCATTTTGGCAACCAAACGAATACAGCGAATAGAATCACCACCGAGTTCAAAAAAATTATCCGTAATACCGATACGTGCAATATTTAATACACTTTGCCAAATTTCACATAACGATTTTTCAAGTGCATTGCGGGGTTGATAAATTTTAAATGGATGTTCATCGTCTGTATCAGCATTTTCAGATGAATACCACCTTGAAAAAAGTTGCGCATGCTGAGGGGATATCCAACTAAAGGGTATATCATTCACAATGGCATTTAAGTCATGTAGTAGATAATCCATTAAATAACGCAGTGTTTCTTGGTCAATAAATTCCTTGACTGCTTTTATGGTTATTCGAAAACGATTGTGATGACGTGCAACATGTAACGTAAATGGTAACGTTGTTTTTTCAAAGACTTCTGTTCCACTGACAGTATGTGAATCCACTTGTGATTCAATCACATGAAAATGAATATAATTAAATGCACAGGTGTATGCCTCATTACCTTCTAAAATGTCACTGCGTATTTTGCCAAAAGGGTAAGCTTTGAAAGCATTCAGTTGTGTTCTTTGTTCTGATAATGCAATTGTCAGTTTTGTGCTTTTGTTGCTAACGCGTAATCGCAAAGGGAGTGTATTTAAGTGTAAACCAAACACTTTGTCCCCACCCGTTTCTGCAAGGCGATTATTCATGACGAGGCCAATGATGACATCATCATTATTAAAAAATCGCGATAATGTTTTTAAAATCGCTGCAAGAAATATATTATCGGGTGAGACACCTAAGTGTTTTGCGGTTGATAGAAGCTTTGCTGCTCTTTCATCGTCTAATACAAATCCATTATTGAAATTTTTATCGCTGATAGCTTTTGGATAAAATATCAAATGAGACACCGGTGAGGGTGCATCCGCTAAATACTCACGCCAAAATTTAGAATGCGTGTTTGATAATAATGCCAAACGTTCGTGTTGTATGACCTGTTGATACAGTGGCATTGTTTCCGTAACAATCAATTTTTCATTGCGATATGCGTTCGTCAATTCCGTTATCAATGATGCGACGCTCCACCCATCCGTAATGGCATGATGAAAAGAAAATACCAATACAAATTGATCGGGTGTAGGATTTAATACAAATAATGAAAATAAACCGGGTTTGTCGATAGAAAATTTACGATTTTTTTCTCTGCGAATAAAGGCAGAAACATTTTCCGTCATAATGCCCTGGTAATGCGCAGTGATATCCACATCACTGTATTGAACGCATAGGTATCCATAGTTTTCATTTTCAACAAAAGCGGTGCGTAACAAAGAATGTTTTACCATTAATTGCTTAAAAAGGTTTAACAATAATGTTTCGTTAAATGCACAATGTATCGTATAGGAAAATACATCATGGTAAGTACCCGCTGCTGTTATTTTTAACGATTCAACCAGCATGCCCATTTGTAAATAGGCTGCAGGATAAATGTCTTCAATGTTGCCTGATAGAAAAAGATTTTTTGTTGCCGCATCAATTAATGAGAACGGCGCATATATTTTACGATCTGAATAGACGGAATGATTGGTTTGCTCAACCAACTGAACAATTGTTTTATGTTTGAAAAGATCATGGATGGAAACATAAAATCCAACATCTTGCATTTTAGCAACCAGCCTAATGCTACCAATCGAATCGCCACCCAGTTCAAAAAAGTTATCCGTTATTTTAACGTGCGAAACAGTTAATACCTTTTTCCAAATATCACACAGCGTTTTTTCTAATGGATTGCGTGGTTCATGCATTTCATCAATTGTTTCTTTCATAAAGATGGGCAGCGGCAATACTTTTCTATCCAATTTTCCGTTCCGCGTTACAGGAAAAACCTCAAGTGCCATTAACGATGTTGGAATCATATAATCCGGTAAATGTGTTGCTAAATACTGTCGCAAAATGGTTTCCGTGACATTTCCCACATAATAAGCAGCAATAAAACGATGGTTGTGCTCAGACGTATTGTGTTCTTTTACCAATGCAACGGCTTGTGAAACATCGGGGTAATTAAGCATTGTTTGCTCAATTTCACTGAGTTCAATGCGAAAACCACGAATTTTAACTTGAGAATCAACACGTCCTAAATATTCTAAGTTTCCATCACTGCGCCATCGAACGCGATCCCCCGTTTTATATAATTTTATGTAGCCACGCGTGAGATCATCAGCTTGTGCAAATGGATTATGAATAAAAGAAGCTGCAGTTAATTCTGGTTGATGCCAATATTCACGCGCAAGACCTGCGCCACCCAAATATAATTCTCCCACTGCACCAACGGGTACGGGTTTAAGATGTGCATTTAACACATAAATACGCGTGTTTTGGATAGGGCGTCCAATATAGACAGTTTCAGCGTTACGATGACATGTAAATGCAGTAACATCAATCGCAGCTTCAGTTGGGCCATATAAATTATACACGGTGACTGTATCGTTACTTAACTGATAAAACGCTGCAACTTGATTTGCTAATAACGCTTCGCCACTACAAAAAACCAAGCGTAAAGAATTGGGTACGCGCATTTTAAAACTGCTTAACATTTCTGTGAATGCCGATAGCATGCTTGGCACAAAATGTAAGACAGTGACTTTTTCTTTTAGTATTAATGATTGCAAGTATTGTGGATCTTTATGACCATCAGGACGTGCCATGACAATCTTCGCACCAGTCCAATGTGCCCACAATAATTCCCAAACAGATACATCAAATGCATAAGGTGTTTTTTGTAATACAACATCACGTTCGTCTAGTAAATAAGCTGATTGCATCCAATGTATGCGATTGACCACACTTTTATGCGAGAGTGCAACACCTTTCGGATTACCCGTTGTGCCGGATGTATAAATCACATACGCCAAATCAGTTGAGATACGTGGGATAACAAAAGGTGTTTGCATAGCGTATTGATAAGGTCGTTCATCTAAGCATACACAAGGTACCGCAATACGAGATTCTAACTGTGAAGCATGCTGACTTTGTGTTAATAAAAAACGACTTTCAGTATCTTTTAACACATAACTAATGCGTTCTAATGGATATTCGGGATCTATGGGTACATATGCGCAGCCTGCTTTTAATACACCGTGAATAGCAATTAACAGTTCAATCGAGCGGTCTAAACATAATGCAACTAATTCACCAGACTTAAGGCCATTTTCATGCAGCCAATGGGCGAGTTGATTGGCTTTCGCATCAAGCTCAACATAAGTGAGTTTTTGTTCTTCAAACACAACCGCTACGGCATTGGGCGACCGTAATACTTGCATTTCAAACATGTCTTGCAGTGTTTGATCTTCAGGATACTCAACAGTGGTCTCATTCCACTGATGAATGATTTGCTGATGCACTTCAGGAGTGAGTAAATCCAGAGTGTGATGCGGTGCATGAAAGCGACATGGAATTTGTTGCAAAATAATCAATAATTGTTTGAGTAAGTCATGTGCGCGTTGTTCATTTAGATAAGCACCGTCATATTTAAAATTAATGCATAACGTATTATTTTTAACATGAACAGTGAGCACGAGTGGATAATTTAATTTTTGAATGCCGCGACGATTGGATGCCACTAAATAGTCATCGGAAATCGGCTTTTGAGGCGAAAAAGAGAGATTTTCAAATAGCAGTAAACTATTAAACAATCTATTGCCAGCGCGTTGTAACGCAGATAAATAAACAAAACTATATTTATTTAATCCCGTGATTGCTGCATGAAGATGATGTAATTGTTCTTTGATCGTCAATGCATTGTCCCAGCGCATCATCAGCGGCAATGTATTGATATAAAGTCCTACGCTTTTTTCAATGTCAGTGATAGGCAGTGTTCGCCCAGATACAATCGTGCCAACGATCGTTTGAGCATCACTCGTATAGGTATGAAGTAATTTATGCCACGCAAATTGTACAAGACCATGTAGGGTTAATCCTTCATCGTGTACCAGTTTTTTTAATCGCTCATAATGGGTAACGTCGAGTGCAACATTCATTTCACAAGGCATTTTGACATGATTTAATGATTCTGGTTTTGCGTATTGTGTGAATAAAGTGTTCAGATCATTGGCGTGATCCATCTCATGAATGGCTTTTCGCCAATAATTTTGCGCATCGGATTGGTGCTTTGTGATAAATGCTTGTGATTGCAGATAGGCAATATCTTGCGTAATCGTTGGCGTAATACCGGAAATCAATTGATGATAAAAATGATGTACTTGGTTTAATAATATCGCTGCACTCCAGGCATCGGCAATACTATGATGTTCTGTTTTCAGCAAGGTGTAATGATTATTATCTTGTTTTATCAGATGTAAACGCAGCAATGTGGGTTTTGTTAAATCAAACAGCTGTTTTCTATCGGATTGCTGCAGTTTTAAAATCGCTTCATTTTTATCGTCAACCTTAGATATATCATGCAAACTAAAATCTAGATGTCCGTGTTTTGTGATGATTTGAATGGGATTTTCATCCCAATTAAAACATAAGCGTAAGGTCGGATAAGTGTTAAACGCGAAAGTCCACGCTTGACGATAAATTTCAACATTGATTGCTTGATCGTAATCACATAATGATTGCACTAAATAAGCATCATCGTGCGGTTGACTGACCGCATGAAATATAAAACCTTGCTGTAAACTATTGGCGGGATAAATGGCTTGTATTTCATTGGTAACTATTTCGGTTTCAGAGTTCATCTGTTTTCATCCTGAAGAAGGAAAGCGTTACGATAGGAGGTTCTGTCAAAACTCAGGGCAGCCTCATTATAATTTGGCTACACCACGCATTTCTTAGCAGTCGATGGAAGCACAAGCGATAGCGCCTGCGATGTATGAGTGGAACGATGCAACGTTCCCTGCATGTATTGCGGTCGCTGGCGCTCTCGCTTCCATCACTACTGGCGCTCTCGCTTCCATCACTAATAACAAAGATTTTAATGAGGCTGCCCTGGTCAAAACTGACCGCACACCCATGCTAAAATGATGACATTTGATAATCATCAGAAGGCTCCTTAATTCAGAGATAAACTGTTAGTTCTGAACGGTTTATCAAAAAAAAGGAGCCCTACCATGAAAGTATACGCAGGCATTGATTTACACTCAAATAATTCATACTGGAAGCACAAGGCGGCCTCATTGGGTAATGAGATTGATTTTAATAAGCTCATTAAGTTGTTGGAGAAAAAACTACGCAAGACTGCGTGATTACGCGGGGTAAATTAAAAACCGGCCGGTTTTGGAGATTCTTCCAGGCGACCCCCATTTGGCAATAAATCAGCTAAGTCTTCGCATGCACCTATACTTGCTCGTAAAATATTCTGAAAAAATGGATCTAACGCGCTAAATTTTTTCTGAAAATCATCAAGTGTTGCAACGGAATCCACCAACGTTACCTTTAATTCCCTGGCATCATCTATCGCTTTTTCCCAATTCTGTTGCACTACGAGTGGACGATAGTTTTTGTGCCCACGCACAGCTGTATCGATAGCTTCAGTTAGTTTTTGTTTTTCTATGGTTGTTAATGCGCGCATACTCCTATCCACGGTACTGTGCTTTTTGCAAGCGGTAAATCCTATACCAGAAGCTGCAGCGACAGAAGGAACTGGAGCAGCGGCAAACACATTATGCGCAGGTTGATTACCCACTACTACTGACCCTGGTGTTGCTGGCGCTTGTGTGAAGGCGATATTCACATCATCCCGCTTTTTCACACCCATTATTGGCGCCACTTTTCTTGCAAAAACGAGTTCTATGTATTTTTCATGACCAGTAATAAGGCGTTTTACATCGCTTTCATTTGGGTTAAGTTGTAAATCTCCCTGATTTCCTGGTACTTCATATCGATAGTTATGATCAGATATTTTTTTAACCAGGATCCGACGTACAGTAGCATC
>Ga0155584_1075_pt2 | contig 17153 bp, 17 predicted proteins | sample RifCSPhighO2_12_FD_107241 | JGI IMG/M metagenome (GOLD analysis project Ga0155584, IMG submission 107241) | Gammaproteobacteria bacterium RIFCSPHIGHO2_12_FULL_40_19
ACAACACTGACTGACATCGCAGTAATCATCCGTTTAGAATTTTCTGCCACAAGTGGATAACCAATAATTTGTGTGCTGGTGCATAGTCCAATCAAGAAAAATAACGACATGTATTCGTAAAAAGATAATTGTTGTGCGTAAATGACCGTTAAAACCAGTGCGAGAGAAAGAATCGCGCCCGCTAACATCGGTGGACGACGCATTTGAATTTTATCGGATATCCATCCGACAATCGGTGCGCCCACTAACGTACCAATAAATAACATCGATGAAATTTCTGATGCGTTCACTGTCGACATATCATGTGTGTGCGTTAAATATAAAACGCCCCACAAGCCGCCCAATAGTCCAACCGGTAAATTCATAAAGCAAACATACAATCCGCCAAACCAATTTTGTAAACGAAAAAAAGCCAAGCGTACGCTTTTGAAATAACCAATTTCTTGAATGAGAGCTTGTTCAGCACGATGTGTTTCTGCCTGATCAGCAGGATAATCTTTGACAACAGCGAAAATAAGTAAAAAGAAAATAATGCCAGCGACTGCGTCCAATTGTAATGCCGTACGCCAATGCACCGCTTGTGCGAGCATTTCCATTGGCGTTTGTGACACCCATCCGCCGATCATTGCCATCGTGACAACGAGTCCCGTGACTAAAGCCATGCGCTCTGCAGGAAACCAGCGCGATGCCAACCGTATCACACTTAAAAAACAGAATGCGCTGCCAATCCCTGTTAAAAATCGGAAGAAACACGCCAACGCAAAAGAATGTGCGAGTGAAAATAAACCAGTGCCTAAAATACAAATCGCTAATGACGTTAAAATAACACGACGCGTTGAGAGCCGATCTAACAATATGCCTGCAATAAACAAAAATACGACGTTCGCAATAAAATAAAAAGAAGACATGTCGCCGAGTTTTGCAGCATCAATATGAAAGGCATTCATCAGCGATGTTGAAATCGAATTAAATACATTCATTTGAATAAATTCATAAAAGAAAAATAATGAGGCGACTAAGACAACCGCCCATGATTGCATGGTTGCTTTTTTAGGAGCGTTTGTGGGCGCTATTTCTGCCGCGTTATGATGAAAAGCATGCGCCATCGAAGATTACTCCTTGTTGAATAGTCAGAATTTAAAAAGAGAGAATGCTCCGCACATTTGCTTTGCGGAGTGCATAATAAATTATGCTTTAAGCAATTCTGCTGATTGCTTGGCCGTTGCTTTTTCCGCTTTATTTTTTTTTTCTTCAAACGAGCGACAACGTGTTTCTTTTACGGAGAAAGCAGCAATTAAAGCGATTAAAAATGCGACGGGCATGATTAAAAAAGCGAGATGGTAATCTTGTAATGCATATTGTGGGATGCCATTTTTCATCGCGTGATTCCAATGTAAATTCAATAGCATTGGAAAAACAGGAATTAAAAAGCCACCTGACATAATTAATACGGATGCCAATCCTTCCGCAGTGCCAGTCAAAATGCTCGGGTTACTTTCAGCAACCAAAGGATACCCAATGATTTGTGAGCTGATTGCAAAACCCATGACAAAAAATAAAATCTTTAAGTCATCGAACGAAAGGTTGGGTAAATACATGATCATTAAAACAATAGCGAGAGATGCCAGTGTGCCGACAATCATCGGCATTTTACGTCGTTCTAATTTATCGGATATCCAACCGACAACCGGTGAGCCGATAATCATGCCCAAAAAAAGTAAGCTATCTACAACAGAAGCATTAATCGTAGATAAATGTTGTGTTTGGGTTAAATAAAATCCACCCCAAGTCGAGCCCAATAACATCAACGGTAAATTAACGAGTGATACAAACAATCCACCCAACCAATTTTGTAGGTTTGTGATGGTACGAGTGAGGGCATGGAAAAATCCGAGCTTTTCTAATGAAGCGTGCTGTGCTTGAAAAAAAGCTTTAGTGCCAGCGGGGAAATCTTTTACAAGAAACAAGATGATGATCCACATAAAAACACCCGTTGCAGCGTCAAGACGTAAAGCGGTTCTCCAACCGATCATTTTGGTCAGTTCAGTCAGCGGTGTTTGTGCAACCATGCCGCCGATCATGGCAAAGGTAACGATCAAGCCGACAATCAGTGCCATGTGTTTGGGGGGAAACCAGCGGGATGCCAAACGTACGCACGCTAACAAACAAAATGCATCACCAATTCCCGTAATCAATCGGCATATTTCGCCTTGGAATAGTGACGTTGTGAATGAAAATAAAAAGACAAAGGCAATGCAGGAAAACATGGACAGTAAAATGATTGTTTTAGTCGAAAAGCGATCTAGAATCATTCCCGCGGGGAATAAGAAGAGAACCATTGAGACCATGAAGCAAGCTGATAATTGGCCGAGTTGCGTAGCGTCTGTTAAATGAAATGCTTTATAGAGTGAAGGGTCTAACGCATTAAACATATTCATTTGTAAGAATTCAAAAAAGAAAAAGAGAGAGGCGGAAAATACGACCAACCAAGGCTGGATACGTCGAAAGGGAGACAAACGTGCAGATAGTGATGTCGTCATGGTGTAACGGCTCCGCTGTAGTTTGGACAGCGGGAGTATAGCGATGCAAACTTTGGGAGGCAAGGACTAGTTTTCATTAATCGTCATTTAAGAAATGAGTACCGCTTCACATTTTTTCTTAAGCCCCGTTTGCTTCAATCGAAAATGTTTTCGGCACGTTGCAACGTAACGTTCATTTCCGCCAATTTGAATTTGTTCGCCATCCGTAATCACTTCGCCATTTTCATCAATGCGCGTATTCATCATTGCTTTTTTACCGCAAAAACAAATGGTTTTTAATTCAATCAAACTATCTGCGGTTGCAAGTAAATAAGTGCTACCTTCGAAGGGTTCGCCCCGAAAATCAGTGCGAATACCATACGTTAAAACGGGAATATTTAAAAAATCAGCCACAAACGTGAGTTGTTCGACTTGTTGTTTTGTTAAAAATTGCGCTTCATCAATCAGTACACATTTAATATTGAGATTTTCAGAAATGTGTTTTTTAACAGAACTGAAAATATCAAAGTGTATATCGATCGCAATCGCATCATTTTGTAAGCCAATGCGTGTTGTAATTTTTCCAACGCCGAATCGATCATCAATAATCGGCGTAAACAATAAAGTATCCATGCCGCGTTCGTTATAATTATAACTGGATTGCAATAACGTTGTGCTTTTGCCCGCATTCATGGCGGAATAATAAAAATGTAATTTAGCCATAGTGGAAATCCGTAGATTGCGCAGCAGTGAAGTATGGATTACGATTGGCGATATCATAACATAAACCGGAGAATGGTCGATGAGCGAATTAATATCAAGTACAGGTGATGCGCAGTTTCAAGCCGATGTATTGGATTCAGAATTACCCGTGCTTGTGGATTTTTGGGCGCCTTGGTGTGGACCTTGTCGTATGCTGGCACCCGTGTTAGACGAGGTGGCGCAACAATTCGCGGATCGCGTCAAAATTGTCAAAGTGAATGTCGATGAACACCAAGAAACACCTGCAAAGTACGGTGTTCGTGGTATCCCCAGCTTGATGTTATTTAAAGGCGGCGAAATGATTGCAAATAAAGTGGGCGCGTTGTCCAAATCACAATTAGTCGCATTTCTGGAAGAAAATCAATAAGCTATCGATGCGAGATATCGGTGTGAGCATTCAAAAACAGTTTTAAAAATTGAAATTACTCACACTGATACTGGATACTTGATACCCCCTTATTGCAATTCCCTATCAAAGTCTCTAGAATCATCCCATCAGTCTCAGATTCAATCCCCCAAAATTTAGTAATAACAAATCCAGTGTTGCGAATCCATTGCCCTCAAAAAAATCTTTTTAACATCAACCTAAGGTAAAAAATATCTATGAACCTAACCGAGTTACGGGATAAAACCCCTGCCGAATTAAGTATCCTTGCAGAAACCGCCAATATTGAAAACGTCAACAGCATGCGCAAGCAAGACATGATTTTTTCAATTCTGAAATCACATGCAAAAAAAGGCGAAGACATTTACGGTGATGGTGTTCTAGAAATTTTGCAAGATGGATTTGGTTTTCTACGTTCGTCGAATAGTTCTTATTTAGCGGGCCCTGATGATATTTATGTTTCTCCGAATCAAATTCGCCGATTTGCGTTACGTACCGGCGATACCATTATGGGAAAAATTCGTCCGCCGAAACAAGGTGAACGTTATTTTGCATTGGTTGAAATTGAAAAAACAAATTTCGATGATCCCGAAAAAACACGCAAAAAAATTGCATTCGAAAATTTAACGCCTTTATTTCCTGATGAACGTATGACGATGGAACTCGGCAATGGTTCAACAGAAGATATCACCGCACGTATGATTGATTTAGCCGCGCCGATTGGAAAAGGACAGCGTGGATTAATTGTTTCCCCGCCAAAAGCCGGTAAAACAATGATGTTGCAAAACATTGCCCATTCGATCGCACAAAATCATCCAGAATGTATTTTGATTGTATTGTTAATTGATGAGCGTCCAGAAGAAGTGACTGAAATGGAACGCTCTGTTAAAGGCGAAGTGGTTGCCAGCACATTTGATGAACCTGCAACACGTCACGTACAAGTGGCCGAAATGGTGATTGAAAAAGCAAAACGCTTAGTCGAACATAAAAAAGATGTTGTGATTTTATTGGATTCTATTACGCGTTTGGGTCGTGCCTATAACACGGTTATTCCATCCTCTGGAAAAGTATTAACGGGTGGTGTGGATGCGAATGCCTTGCAACGTCCCAAAAGGTTTTTTGGCGCGGCGCGAAATATCGAAGAAGGTGGCAGCTTAACTATTATTGCTACTGCGCTAGTCGATACCGGTTCGAAAATGGATGAAGTCATTTACGAAGAATTCAAAGGTACTGGTAATATGGAAATTCATTTGGATCGCCGTATCGCAGAAAAACGTGTATTTCCTGCGATTAATATCAATCGTTCTGGTACGCGTCGTGAAGAATTAATTACAAAACCGGATGAATTGAAGAAAATGTGGATTCTGCGCAAAATTTTACATCCGATGGATGAGTTGGCAGCCAATGAATTTTTGATTGATCGTTTAAAATTAACGAAAACTAACGCGGAATTTTTTGATAGTATGAAGGGATAGTTAGTGTGAGTGAGAGTGTGAGTGTGGGTTCTGAGGTAAGGTTAAGTTGTTTTTTTATCTGATATTCAATAATACGGTTAAAAATAAAAATTAAACCATACCTCAGAACTCACACTCACACTCACACTCCCACTTTAAATATGAAAAAACCCCACATCCTCATCGTCGAAGACGAAATGGCAATACGCAATTTGCTGCGCTATGCATTCGAAATCGCTGGTTTTTCCGTATCTGAAGCAGAAGATGTCATTGCTGCAAAAAATAGTTTAATGATTCAGCGTCCCGATTTAATTGTGCTTGATTGGATGTTGCCTAAAGTCAGTGGTATTCAGTTTACAAAACAATTAAAAAAAGATCCGCTCACTCGCGACACCCCCATTATTTTTTTATCTGCTAAAGCCACTGAAGAAGACAAAGTGCATGGATTAGCCGCAGGCGCAGATGATTATGTCATTAAACCTTTTTCGCCACGTGAATTGGTTGCGCGCGTTCATGCGATATTGCGAAGAGGACCACTGAAAGAAACCAACGAATCTTTTGTCGTGGGCAATTTAAAAATGGATTTAAAAAGCGAACGTGTTTTTTTGAACGAAGAGCCGATTAAATTAGCGCCGATTGAATTTCGGTTACTGCGTTTTTTTATGCAGTTCCCCAACCGTGTTCATACGCGTGAAACATTACTAGCACAAGTGTGGGAACGTGATGTGGATATCGATGACCGCACCGTTGATGTGCATGTCAGACGATTGCGAAAAGCACTGAAAAAACAGGATCAATTGATTGAAACAGTGCGTGGATCAGGCTATCGATTTAATAAATTGGATGTTTTGTTAGTAGCAAAGAGAGGCGCGAGCGATGGCGACAGCAAACACTGAGTGGAACGGTGTTTTGTAAAAACGTGAGACATTCAGTGGAAAAAAAACAACAAAATTATCGCTTATTAGAAGACTTTGTTGCGAATGTATCGCACGAACTGCGCACACCATTGACCGTGTTTCATGGCTATTTAGAAATATTACTAGATCAACCCAAAATTTCGCCAAAAAAATTAAAAGAAATTTTGCAGCAAATGATTGAGCAAAGTAATCGCATGTCATTTTTAGTGCGCGATTTATTGTTGTTGTCGCGATTAGAAAGTGCGTCGCCGGATGTCAGTCAGTACAAACCCGTCGCTGTTGCAGAATTATTGCGTGCGATATGTGAAGATGCAAAAGCATTAAGTGGTGAACAAAAACATGATATTCATTTAGAAGCAGATGAAAATTTATTTTTGCAGGGAAAGGAAGAAGAATTACACAGTGCCTTTTCCAATTTAATTTTTAATGCAGTGACGTACACGCCGGATAAAGGAAAGATTTGGGTGCGTTGGTTTCTTGACAAAAGTACACCGACACTGGTTGTCAAAGACACCGGTATTGGCATTGCAAAAAAACACTTGCCGAGAATTACGCAGCGCTTTTATCGCGTGGATAAATCACGCTTGCATCGTGGCGAACATGGTACGGGTTTGGGTTTGGCGATTGCAAAACACGTGTTATTGCGTCATCGAGGAAAATTAATCATAGAAAGTCAGCTCAACAAAGGCAGCACATTTCGTTGCGTATTTTCATGAGGCCAGGAAATTATTGAAGCGATATGGGATGACTATCAGCGGTGAGTTTCATACCTTTAATTAAACAAAGTTGTTGTAAAAGCAGTGGAACCTAATCGCATTGATTTTAATATGCGAATCAAATCAGAAAAATTTTCAAATAGTTGATAAAAAAGCGAGTGATCATACTTTGGAAATGTATTAGCAAAAGACAAAACATAGTAGGCATTTTCACCGAGATTTCTAAAATATTCGGCAGAGACATTTTTACGTTTTGCGCGCTCAGGAAATAGTCCAGCTAAAATTAAACATTGATCGCCCACTGAACGCAGCGCATGCGCATTCGTGACCGATTTAATATGGATGTTTTTCAGTAGATCGACCGCCATCACGGCAGAGGCCAGTTGTGTATGTGTTACATGGGCATTCAGCGTAATAACGAGATAATTTTCAACGACTTCCGTCAGCTGAAACCCTGCCTTGTCTTGCCCTTCCAAAAGCAGCTTTCGCCACTCTGCGATGTCAGTTGGTTCGAATTGAAATATACTCATAGCGTCACCCTCACGCTAATTATAGTAAATAGTAAGAATTTCGCATTTTACCGTTCCACGACCGCTCCACGCATTGCGTGCCTTTTTTTAAAAAATGGCGCGAAAGCTAGCGTGGAACGGCTGGATTTATTTGATTAAGCTCTTCTGCAGAAATGAGTTTTTGCCTTTTGAGTTGCGGTATCAGCAACTTGAGAGGTTCCCATTCGTGCGTTTTTAAATAAATGATTTTCAACGCAGATAAAATCAATGGGTTTTTTGGATCTTGTTGATGAAGTGATTTAAAAATAATAAGTGCTGCGTCCCATTGGTCTGACTTCATAAAAAATTGTGCTTGCGTTAAAGAAATTGCAAAAGTAGCGTCTTGTCCAAATTGAAATGCTTGTTGCAAATAATGATCGCGCCGATCAATGGCATTTTGTGCTTGCGCGGCTTGCGCCAATAATAAAAAATTAACATACGCGTTGTTAAGCTGCGTCACTTTGATCAAGTATTTTTCAGCCGACTTAAAATCACCGACAACCATATCTGCAATACCTTGATTCATATATTTTTGATATTTTTGTGCATCGCGAAATAATTTTCTGCGTCGCAACATTTTTGGGATGGAGAAAATATTTTTAAAAATACGAATAACAAAATACAAAATAAAAAATGCGATGATTACCGTAATTGCACCAACCCAAATACTGGTGCTAATGACCCAGTTTTGATAGGAAACAATCACATAACCCGGGTCTTTGTGAATTAAAAATCCAAGGCCAATCGCAACCAGTAAAATAATAAAAATAAAAAATAATTTTTTCATTAGGTCTCCACACTCGATTCGTCATTTTTAGGTGCCTGAGTATCTGTTGTGTTTGGCACTTTATTTTTTTGATCGGGCGTAACGGGATTAACCATAGGCGGTGCAGGGTTCGTCACTGATGGCGCAGGTTGTGTTAAAATAGGTTGCACCGTACCTACGGTCGATCCCATATTAATTTGCGAAAGCGCTGTTAATGTATTATTTAACGTCGGTAATGCAACATTAATTTGAATTTTTTCCAAGGCAGTAATTTGGTTTAGAATGGGGCCACTTCCAGGTTGTAGCGAAAAATATTGAGATATCCATTGCGACACCGTTTGTAATGCAGAGATATAAACAGTGCTATCGCGATGTAACAATGCCCACTGCGCCATATTTAATTGAGTCGTTATATTTTGTTTGAGTGTCATTTCCAATGCTGGAAAAACGAGCGGCGTGCTCGGCTCATTCAAATGACGAATGATAAATAATGTTTTCACTTGTTTTAAACTTTCTAACAAACGACGATACCAGGGTTCTGATTTATCATTTGATTTTGTTGCGTCAATTGTGTTTTGTGATGCAATGACAGGTTGTGTGGGAAGTGCTGATAATTTTTGTATGCGTTCATTGATCGTTGCGATTTGTAAAAATATTTGATGCGTTGGTACAATAGGCGCTGCCTGCAATGCAGCAATATCAGCATTTAATGCATTTTTAAATGCGGTTAAAGCATCATTTTGCATGGGCGCCACTTCATTTTGAACTAAAATAAGTGTTGCAAGTGCTTTGGTTGGATGGTGGCCTATTGCAAGATTTAAATGCGCAAAATGAACTAGGTAGCTTACGTTAGCCATCGTGTGTTGAAATTGTGACTGTTGATTATTGTGTAATTGAGAAATTTTATTTTGCAGTAACCGTATTTGTTGCGTTTGTTGTGCCACATTCGCATCGATTGCCGTTGATAATGTCTTGAATTGTTGATTGTTAGTATATGACTGATAGAACAGGTGAGCGCTTAAACCAATCGCGGTGATAGCAATAATGATTGAAACAACCGAAATTCCGAGTGCTGATTTTGAGGGTTTTTTTTCGACCGTTAAAGCTTTCTGTTCTGTTGTTGGCATGCCATTTTCCTTAAGCGTTTTTAGGTATTGTATGTGAAATGGGATGGGAATTCATCTGAGGAAGAGATGAGGGTAACGGCCATTGACTTAAGCATGCAAAAATCAAAGGATCGCTGAACGCAGCGCTTTTGCACACTAATATGAGTCAGAAGCGTTGGCGAGAGCCAGCGCGAAAGATCGCGCCTCATGCAGGGGTTGCGCAGTGTAACCCTTCGCGCCAGCTATCGCTTGCGCTTCTGAAATATATTCACCAGTACAAATCAACGTCAAAACCACGCCAATAACAGACATTACACGGTGTTAAGTATCGGCGTGATCGCTTGCGCTCGCACTTCTGTCGCTGCTAAATAGCTATGAGCCGACATCGTAAGCAGCAAAAATCCCCTTCGCAATCGCCTCATCCGTTGCGTTCTCCGCTTGAATAACCGACGTAAACCCCATTTTTTCCGCATCCATTTTCATTTTTTCATTAATCACACACAGTGTTTTATTTAAAATCCAGGCGCGTTGCTCGGGTTTTTCAAATAATCGCATTAAATAAATAAAACCCTCACTGCTCGTGCTGGGAATAGTTGTGATATTACTTTGCATAACTGTTGGAAAAATAATTTCCATATTGTGCAAAATGGGTGTGCGTTGATAGCAATGCACCATTGTCGTTCTTGCGCCACGTGCTGCCAGTGTATCAATCAGTAACGACTTGGGATTTTCGCCGCACATGATGAGAATAGATTTTTCAACAACCGATTGAAGCAATGGCATCGCTAAAATACCTTCGCTGCTAAAAGAATTTGGCACTAAAACGCGATCAAATCCAACGCTATTTAACGCTTTTTTTGTTGCAGCGCCAATCGCAATTATCTCTGCAACTGTTGATTTTATTTTTTGTCTCTGAAAAAAAGCGTGAACCGCATTGCTGCTTTGAAAAATAAGAATGTCGAAATCATCTAAATTGATGGGTTCAAATATAATGGGTTGAATTGCAAAGACAGGCAGATGAAAAACACGGCCGCCCCTTTGTTCGATTAATTGCGTCAAATGGTGTGCTTGATGTGAAGGTCGTGTGTTTAAAACATGCGGTTTATGCATGATGAATTAACCTTTGTGCGCCTTGTGAAATTAAGTCGTTTGCAACACGCTCACCGAGTGTTTTAGGTTCGATCGTATTGGAATCGGCTGTGGCCCTTAAAATAAGTTTGCCATCCTGACTGCCAATCATAGCCGCCAAATGCATTGTTGATCCCGTGATTTTTGCATGTGCACCAATAGCAGTGTGGCAATCACCACCGAGTATTTTATTGACAACACGCTCTGCAATGACAGCGTTCGCAGTTTCGGTATGATTCAGAAAATGTGATAAATCACGAATAAAATGATCATCAGTGCGACATTCAACACCAATTGCGCCTTGGCCAATAGCAGGTATAAAAAAATCATCGGATAAATAAGATCGAATGCGATTTGAAAGTCCTAGCCGATGTATGCCTGCTGCCGCGAGAATGATCGCATCATAGTCACCGTTGTCTAATTTTGAAAGACGCGTATCAACATTTCCGCGTAATAATGTAATTTGAATATCAGGACGCATCGATTTGAGTAAACTTTCACGTCGTGGGCTTGCCGTGCCGACGACCGCATTAAGTGGTAATGTATCAATATCAGCGTAATGATTCGAAATAAACGCATCTCGAGCATCCTTACGTTCACAAATTGCCGCGAGCGTCAGACCGTTTGCGTCATGCACGGACATATCTTTAATGCTGTGCACAGCAATATCCGCTTCGTTATTTAACAAGGCATTTTGCAGTGATTTCACAAAAACGGATTTTCCGCCCATTTGCGTTAGCGGAATATTTTGTTGTCGATCGCCTTCTGTGACCATTTCAAATAGCGATACTTGCAATTCAGGGTATCGATTTTCTAATGCTGATTTGACAAAATTTGCTTGCCATAAAGCCAATTTACTTTTTCGCGTTGCTATTTTAATGTGTTTTTGTGTCATTTTATTTTCTTCTGACGGGGGGTTATGTACGAAGTTGATCAATGCATTCATCGTTTCTTTGCCAGATGCTATTTAACCATTGTTGTATGTGCGAGCGAAAATTTCTGTCGTTATAATAATCGCCAATTAAATTGGGGGTGATGGGTAATAACTCATAACGTACCGCAATTTTTTCAAATCGTCCGCAGGCAAAATCCCAAACACTCGGTGTGCCATTGGGAAAACAAATCACAACGCTCACGATACCCGATAAAATATCCTGTAATTCATGCATCGAAACAGCAATACCGCCCGCGTGTGGTTTCAGTAAATGTTTGAATGGGGATTGTTGACGTTCTTTTTTCTTTTTGGTGAATCGTGTTCCTTCTAGAAAATTAATTAATGTCGAGGGAAAATGGCGTAGTCGCCCACATGCTTTTTTAGTGGTTTCAATATCTTTACCTTTTAATTTGGGGTTTTTACGAATTTCTGCATGTGAGTGTCGCGACATAAACGGAAAACCCAAGGCATAACAAGCAAGACCAGCGAGCGGCAATTGCCAAAGCAATTCTTTTTTCATAAAAAATTTGAGCGGTGGAATTTTAAAATTAAAAACGATGCCCAGTATCAAAATATCCAGCCAGGATTGATGATTTGAGATCATGACATACCAGCCATCATTTTTTAGCTCGCCGGTTCCGGAAATATCCCATCGGTTGTGCGTTGAAATTTGAATGATGCAGCGGTTGACGAAAGCATATCCAGCCGGTGTTTTTTGGAGAATGTGTTTTTGTATCGCATGACGTATCGATCGAAAGGGTATCAAGCACATCAGTAATGAAATAATTAAAATCAGTGCAGCAAAAAATAATAAATTAATAGCGTAAAGCACCAGCGAGACACAGCCTTTAATGCTGGTGATAATCGAACGTATCATGAAAGAAGTCCCTTAATAACTGGGTGGTTGTTGAAGAGGGTCAGCTTTGTCTGTGTTGTCATATTTCAGCGCCGCTGCTTCTTGATAAACATTACCGACAGACGATTTGATATTCATTTTAAAAGGGCAATCAGATTGTTTTGTTGAGTAGCAATTATAAATACCGCGCGCAGCATGCTTCCATTTGCCTTTCGCGGGTTGAAAAGTCAGCGTGTGAAAAATCAATAAAACAGGCAGCGTGGGTTGAACCGCTGGTTTCCCCTGCATTTTAAATTGTTGTTCTGAATGATAAACACAGGTCAGTTGTCCTACATTGGCGCCAGACCATTGTGCGCCAACAAACTGTGTGAGGTTGGTAGCAAAAGACATGTCGTAGCTTTTCCAATCCCCTGCTTTTGTATGCGCAATCCAATTCCCTTTAACCGGATTTTTCTGAATGTCATTTTTGTGTGGACAGAATGCGCTGGGCTCTGCGGAATCAGCAAACGCAACAGAACACCCTGTAATACTTAGTGCTAGAGTAATTAAACTGATGATGGTTAATTTCTTTTTCATACGCCCTCAAAAAACAGATGTACATGATAATTATAGCATTATCCTAAAGTGATTTTTGTACCGATCCCCAAAATCGGCGTGACAATTAACATGTTGATTAATGTGAATATTAACAAGACGGCAATAGGCGAAATATCGATTCCGCCAATTGGTGGAATGAATTGACGTGCGCGTGATAACACGGGATCTGTAATTAAAAAAACAATGTGCGCAAGCGGATGCGTTTGCATTTGAGGGACCCAGCTGAGTATTGCATTAATAATAATGCTGTAAATATAGATATAAATAAACTTAGTTAAGATTTCTCCAATGGCAATAACAAGCATACCTGCGACGTTGCCATGCACAGAAAATTGTAAATGCCATAACATCACGATTTCAATGAATTGCACAATAAGCGCAAAAAACAAAATAGAAAAATCAATGCCTTGAAAACCAGGAATGATTTTTTGCAGTGGTTTGAGCGGTTTTTCAGTGAGTTTAATAACAAATTGTGACAACGGATTGTGCCAGCGCGCACCTAGTTTTTGTAATAATAAACGCAACAATAAAATGACAATGTACGTATCAAATAAGACATGAATAATTAAGGCAACTGCAGAGATGAAAGGATTCATAACAAGCTCCAAAAAACAGGGATAGTGTAAATCAAAAGTATCGATTCCGAAAGCTTTGTAGTGGCTTTCTTTTTTTTCAAAAGAAGTGTTAAAGTCAATGAATGGGCATGAAATGTGAGAGACATTTCGTGTTTGTATAGACAGCCTGTTTCCTTCTCATGGAGGTAAGTATGCGTAATTGGAATACACTCGCGGATGAAGCGCTAATATTGATGTCACAATCAAATCATTCTGCGTTTGATCTTATGCTTTTGGAACATCTCGATAAACTCCTACGTTTTCCCTCATTTAATGAAGATGTCAGAAAAAAACGGTTGCGTCGTCTCCTTGCAATTCGTTGGACTGTGCTTGCACAAACCAGCATGGATTACACATTTAATCCTCAAAACCCGATTAATTGTTTATATTTGGAAATCGCAGAAAAAATTGCTGCTAACGACGAAGCCGTTTGTCAAATCCTAATGCCAACGGTGAAAAAAATTATTGGTACCGGTTTTTCACCGGAAGACGTTGTATCTGCTTCAGAAGAGGATGGCCAATTTATTTTGCCGCACTTTTTAACGCATGTTAGAGGTGATGCACTGATTTCACTTTTAGATATTTATGCGTTTGGCAAAAACAATACCGATCGATTATTTCCCTCCCAAACACCGTGCAAAGAATTGTTTGAGTTAACGGCAGAAGACCGCGAACGGATTCGTAATGTTGCAGGAGAAGCAAGCCAACGCTATTTTGAAACGCTTGAAAAAATTCATCGTGTACGGCATGAAGAAAAACCATCAGTGGGTTTCGCACTGAAAGCGTTAACAATAGCGTTATTAAAAAGTTCTAAAAAAGAAGCTGGCACAGAATTCGTGGCTGATATTTTGGAATGCCAAGAGCCAATTTTAAAATTTTATAGAATATGGAATAGATTGTCAGACAAAATAAAAAATAGAATTAAAGACTATCGTGCGGACGGAGCAACGTTCACATTAGAAAGTTATTTATTATGTTTATTTGTACATGCAAAAGAACGGCTTGCTGAAATTGAAATTAGCGAGACTGAATTTAAGCGCGTGTTATCGGAAAAATTAGTGCCTTGTACCGAACAAATTAGCGGCCAATTTGATACCTTGCTAAAGAATAACCCTGATTTATTGAATATTCCGTTGCCAGGCATGGAAGCTGTTTTTGAAACAGAATCATTACCGGACGAGGAAGCCTTACGTACGTTGGCTGAAGATTTTCAGCGCGAAGTAAGAACACGTTCTCCTATTTTAGGGGTGCATGATGCACGTGTAGATGAATATATCCCGATGGTTGAAATACTGGCGCGTACTTTGCATGAAAACACGCGTAGTGATGATCTTACAGCATTCGTGCCACTTGTAAAAAATCATGAAGACTTAGTGCAAGCATTGCATTTATTGCCGAGTGAATTGTGGGAAGACTTTTTTAGCGTACTGGATTCTGAAGATGCTATTAAACGCATTTTTATAGCAACGGATGAGATGGGAAATGAAGACGCAACCGCGACTTTTTGTTATTTGTTAAAGCAACTACCACCGTCCGAGTGGAAAACATTCTTTGATGCGCTCTATGACAACGGATTGGAAAGTTTGTTTGATTGTTTTTGTTTGGGGTTTTTGTTTGATGAATTGCCTGAATTTCAGTGGCCCTTTTTGAGAGACGCTGTGTTGCGTTTAATCGATTGTGTGTTTGTTGACGAGGATGACATTGTCCATTTTTTAACTGGGATGTCAATTACACAAAGTGAAAAAATCGTTTCACTCTTTCAACACAAATTCGACATGCTGTTAAACAATCCTTGGGAATTGGGTTATTTCTTTTCACAAATGGATGAAAGACATTGGCCAAAATTATATACGTTGTTTCGTTCGGTCATTCATCAGGTAATTACGCATAAATTAAATTTTAAATTAATGTTCGAACCCATTTCTTTGGAAAGCAGAAGTTTATTTTTACAGACCCTATTTTCTGATGTGGATTTTTTATCCGATAATCCTGGCGTACTATTTCAGTTAATGCGAGTGACATCGTTGGCAGATTGGAACCGTATTTTTGATGCGTTAGGGCCCACACGAATTTCAAAGTTTATACGCTGTGAAAATACTTTGATTGCATTTTTAACACAATTTGATGATCCCGATGATCGTATTTCTTGTATTCAGGCCTTGGATCGCTATTTGCCCTCCCTAAAGATAATACCAGTCCAATTTTGCGGTCTTTTAAGAACTTTTCCTGAGTGTGAAGCAGCATTGCTCCGAATATTTAAAGACCAGTTTTTACGCCTGTTATCTGAGTATTTGCTTGTGTTTGCTTCTGATGCAAGTTTAAAACCGTGTGTCGTAAAAGATATTCGAAAAGATTTTATTTTCTTGTCGGAAAAAATGTTGCCTTTTATATTGTCGAGTCAAAATATTAGCAGGCATTGTGATGGCTTTATAAAACCGGGTCATCAGGCACCTAGAAAGTTATTTTGTGATTCGGTAGTTTTATTGTGTCAACAAATGAAAACAATTGAAGACAATGTGGATAGCAAATGTCTTTCTGAAACGGATGGATGTCTTCAAAAATTACAATTATTGGATCGATTTGTGAAAACAGAGGGATCACCTAATCCTGCTACCGCTAAAAAATTACGCAAAGAATTAATCGCTTATTTTGGGGAGGATTTTTTTAACAAGATGATGCATGATACGCACAATTTTATCACGGTGAGTGGCGTTGGTTTTTTTCCTGAACGTGCTACGAAAGTAAAGAAACCGGCTAGAGTACAGGCGTTTCGAAGTCAGATGTCAGCGCCACTCAAGCCAATGCGTCCCGCTACGGCGCCACAAACGACACCGTCTTTTGTGGTCAGAGGAGCACGATTGTTTAGACATACCAACACTGCAGAAACTGTCAATAATGGTGTCACCGTAATGCCTGATGCCATACGGCGTGTTTTTCCCCTACTGCGATAACTCCTTTGCTCTTTTTAGGGCAGCATGAATCGCATCTTTGACGATGTCTTGTGTATGATGTGCATTAAATATATCGATCGCGGCAGCTGTTGTTCCTTTTTCAGATGTCACAAAATGACGTAATTGTTCAAACGATTCACCTGTTTCCATCGCCAGTTTTGCAGCGCCCGTTGCGGTTTGTGCAACCAATAATTTTGCTTGATCGGCATCTATACCTAAGTTAATCGCTGCTTTTTGCATCGCTTCAAAAATATAAAATAAATACGCAGGACCCGATCCAGAAATGGCTGTGATGATATCGAGTTGATTTTCATCATGCATCCAAAGCGTTGTTCCCACAGAACGAAACAAAGATTCAGCCAATATTTTTTGATGTTCATCAACGTGTGCATTTGCAAATAATCCGGTTACACCAGCGCCGACAGCAGAGGCAATGTTTGGCATGGTACGCACAATCGGACCGTATTCGTGATGAATCCACTTCGTGATAGTAGATGTTTTGATGCCAGCCACTATCGAAATTAACAATTGTTTTTTTTGATGAATGATTGTTTTCAATTCATCACAGACATTTTTTAGCATGAAAGGTTTGACGCCAAAGACAATCACGTCTGCCTGTGTTGCGGCTTCCCTATTGTCGGAAGTAATGCGAATAGCCAGATTTTTAAAATGCTCGCGTTGTTGGATATTGGGACTGCATGCGATGATGTGATCGTTGCTAAAACCGTTTTGCAATAGACCCGCAATGATGGCGCCTGCCATGTTGCCTGCGCCGATAAAAGCGATCGTTTTATGATTGTCCATTTGAAAGTTGCTCCTGGTTAAACACTGGTTTGGAGTTTTTAGCAGCGATAGAAGCGCGCGCGATAGCAAGCGCGCCTGAAAGAATTTGCGCGCTTG
>Ga0155584_1078_pt1 | contig 16840 bp, 17 predicted proteins | sample RifCSPhighO2_12_FD_107241 | JGI IMG/M metagenome (GOLD analysis project Ga0155584, IMG submission 107241) | Gammaproteobacteria bacterium RIFCSPHIGHO2_12_FULL_40_19
CAATGGTGGATCCCGAGAAATTAATGCTGTCTTAATTAGTTGATCCTGGTCCTGGTAGGATACAATGTTGCAAAAAATACCCTGATTTTGAGGTCATTTCAATGAATTATCGCACTCCTAAAGCACAAAATAAATATTTTCAGTGAAAGTTTCCTAGACTGTCACACTAATTTCAGTTCGTCCTCTTAACTTAATGATTCACGTGGAACAATGGGGTAACTTACAATTCAATATCCTGTAATTGTCACATGTATCCTGTAAGCGTCCACCATTCATCCAAACATTATCCTGTAAACGTCACATCTCATCCTGTATCTGTCACACTTTATCCTGTAAACGTCACATAAAATCCCGTAAACGTCACATGAAGCAACTAATTTTTATTTAAAATCATACAGTTAAAATTCCTAAACAAACTTAAACCTATTTAAACATATCAAACAGTTTGTTTGTTATTTTAATAAAATAAATTAAAAATGGGGTGGGGTGGAGCATTGCCATCAACCACTGAGTTTTATTAACTTCTATTAAAATATATTTTAAATCAATCAGTTAAAACCAACTCAAGTGACTTGAGTTGGTTTTAGTTTTAAGAACGAAGGAGTCTTTGCAGAATAGCTGTTCTCATAATTCGACTAGTAACACCTTCAAGAGTTGGAAATTCCTTCCTGATTTGTAAAATCGCATTATCAAGCTTCAGTTTTAATTGGTAGTCAATGAGAGATGTTTCCATCGCATCAAAGCCACTCATCTCATCGCTGTAGTTAACCAAATCCGGGAAGTTTTTTACTTGTAAAAGATTTCCAACGGCTTCAGATACCCATTTGCTTTTTCCTCTGAATCCATATCCGTCTTTTATTATTTTTTCGTTAAGCTCGTTTTTTAGTTTGCCCGGGACGGCAAAAGCAATTTTATAGTTTTTTGACATGTCTGTTCCTAAACCCTTTCAAGTATTTTCAGTAGTTTTTTAAATGATGAAGACAGGGATCTATGATTGTCCCAGTCATCAGTCACAAAATATTGATTGAGATGTTTATAGTTATTATGTTCAAGAACCGCAGTCATTATATTCTTTGCTACGCTGATTTTTTCAGTAGATCCGAAATTGATCTTTGTGTTTGGTCTACCGGTTACTTTTTCAAAAATAGGCTTTTTATTTTCATTAACAACATTTTTCAGTTCTGTTAACTTTGAGCCATTGATGCAATTTTCAATTAACCCAGCTTGTAAATGTTTATCAGCATTAGAGATAACCGCTGCTTTCTCGATATTTTTTATATCACCTGATTTGATATGTTTTTTAAGTTCCTCAGAAGCATTTAATATGCTTCTGTAATTACTTCCTTGTTGTAGCGAGCAGCCGATTAATTTGCTGATTTCAGTCGCAGTAATTTCAGATATTCCTTTGCTATTTTTTTCAGCGAAAGCCGTGATAATTTTTTCTAAATTTTGCATCCTTTCCCATAACGACAAATCCTCTCTTTCGATATTTTCGATCCACTGAATCAGGCTGAGTTTCAATCTATCAGGCTTTGAGGTAAGCACTCTTGCTGGAATATCTTCTCTGCCAGCGAGAATTGAAGCGAACGTTCTTCTCTCGCCAGCTATCAGTCTATAGTGTTCTCCAAATTGGTAAACGACGATGGGGTTTATGACACCTTGATCGACAATTGATTTTGTCATGCTCTCAAGCGCATTTTTTTCATTTCCTTTTCTTGAAAAATTGGGATCCGTTTGATTCAATCCGTTATACATATCTTCAATAGTTAACGCTAAATCCCTTGGATTTTCTGGGTCAAGATTAATTTTTCTAAGTGGTATAATTTCAACGTGTAACTCACCAGCATTATTTTGGGCTGACGAGACCGTATCATGTAATGCATCCGCCAAGTGGCCTCTAATTTTGAATGATTTTTTAGTCATGATTAAATATCCTCTCCATTACTTTTTTGCAAATAGCTTCGCATTCCATGCGCGCTTTGTCTGTTTTAGGCAGTTCAAAAACACTTTTTGGTCTATCTTCCTTTACTCTTAACTCCCCATAAATCACCCTTTCTTTTATTACTTCATCCAGAACAAAATCTTTTGTGGAATCAATTGATTTTAATTGAGCAAAAAAGTTTTTATGCAGTGAAACATCTCTCACCCTATTTGCTAGAATTCCCGCAAGATGTATCGGTTTATCTTGTGGTCTTGTATATTTTTCTTGTTTCCACAGCTGCATCATCCCATATATACCATCAATAGAGTCTTCTTCCATTTGCGATGGAATAACCATATGGGTACATGCTTTTATTCCAGCAATGGTTAGTGGGCCTTTTGAAGGCGGTGTGTCTATGATAATTACGTCATATAAACTCTGAACTTCTTCCAGTTCAACAAAGCGTTTTAGCTGTAAATGAACTTTTTCTAACACTTCATTTTTTGTAACGGCTTCTGCTTCCTGAAGTTTATGTGAATGTGCAGGCAAAATTTCAATTTTTTCGAAGTCAGTAGGGTATGGAACGACCTCTTCACCATAAAAAATATTAGCAATTGAACTCATGCCATCCCAATCAGTATCTGTTTCAGGATTATAATCAGGGTGTAGCGGGGGTAATTTACCACCCTTGAAAACCGGATCATATTTGAGGGTCAAATAATATTTGGAAAAATTTGCTTGAGGGTCCAAATCTATCGCCAGTACTTTTTTCCCCAAAACAAGTGCAGCGTATTCCGAAAGCAATATACTTAAGAATGTTTTTCCTTCACCTCCCTTGTTCGTCGCGTTTGCAATTATCTTCGTCATAGCGTCTCCTTGGTTTTTACTCATAACTTATGCTTAAGAATAACAAATGTTTGCGGAAATGTTAAAGATAAGTTAGTATTATTATATAAATTTACAGAATTTCATATAACATATTGTTTTTCATCACTATAAATATGTTATTTTAAGCAATAATTACACTAAAAATACGTAAATTTATAGAAATAGCCTGTGCTTCATTTGGCAATATGTAAACGAAATGTGACGTTTACGGGAAAGGGATTTTAAAATGCGCCTCATATCATCAAACAAAAAAGAATCATTAGAATTAAAAAAGCATGTTGGGCTAATTCATTCAGTAAACAAGTTAAGTTTGCTCGAACGTAAAATAGCGAACGCGTTGCTTTTTAATGCATATGAAATGCTCTTGACCAAAACAGAACATCAAATACACATATCGGATTTAGCAAACCTCATTGGTTACGATAGTAACGACCATAAGGTATTAAAAAAATCATTGATGTCATTAATATCAACTGTGATGGAATGGAATATTCTGGATAAAGATTTAAAAGGAAAGGAAGTGTGGGTTGCAAGTTCGATGCTGGCAGATGCAAAAATCGATGGTCCAATATGCACATACTCATATAGCAAAAGGATGTGCGAGTTATGTCATCATCCTGAATTTTATGCGCGACTCAATTTGAAAGAACTATCTGAATTTAAATCAGCCTATGGAATAGCACTATACGAAAACTGTGTTCGATATAAAAATATCCCCCAAACGCCGTGGTTTGATTTGAGCCTGTTTAAAAAATTAATGGGTGTTGAAAAAGGGAAATACGAAACATTTAGGGATTTAAACAAACGGGTTATTTCTCCAGCCGTAAAAGAAGTGAATGCTTATTCATCGATTCAGGTTAAACCTGAGTATGAAAAATCTGGTAGGGTGGTTAACAGAATCAAATTTCATATAGACCATGGATCTGAAAAAAAACAAGAAGCGATTGCTCAGTTAAATAATAACGAAAATACGCTCGTAAGTAGATTGATGAATCATTATGGTTTTTCGGCAGTTGCTGCAAAACAGTTATTGAATGAATACAGCGAAGCTTACCTATTGGAAAAGATGTCTGTTATTGAATCATCGACATCCTACGTTACTGGCAAAATTGAAAATTTGGCTAAATACTTTGAAAAGGCTTTGAAAGATAATTTTCAAGCACCTAAATCAAGTAAAAGCGCGGTAAATCAGGTAACCGAATCAACCAGAAAAAATAAATTAGAGCAAAAAGTGATTGAGCAAAGAAAGGAAGAGTATTCTGCGTATCAACGTAAAATAATTTTAGATGTATATCAAAATATGCCTGAAAAGGAAAAAAAAGAAATAGATAAGCAGTTTGAAAAAGCGATAAAAGAAACCGCCTATTACAGGTCATATATTACAAAAGGCGGAATACAAGACCCATTGGTTTGCGATAGATTTGTTGATTTTATAAAATCAAATCGCAAAGATATTGTAAATTCATTTTTGTCTTTTGCTGAATTCTGCAAAATTTAATTTGACTGATTTTACCTCCGATTTTTGGAGCCAAAAACAGCCCCATTTTTCATTTGAATGCCCAGATTGCGGTGGTGTGTAGATGGCTTTCAAAACCCGCCTAAAAATGGCGAAGCTTTTAGACGCAGTCAATTTCAGACGAACATACCTAATAACTCCCTTACATTCCGAATCCTAAATTAAGAGGTGTAATCAATGAGACCTTGGTCAGTCAGTGGCGACTTTAATAAAACTAAAAAATACCCCCGAAATGCGAATGTAAATGGATCGAATACATATAGAACGGTCGCTTTTCACAATAACTCAGGTGATGCCTCTATCAAGGAAATAAAGCTTTCCACTAACAGTCATGAATTTTCATTATCAGTTCAATTTGGAAATAAAGAATTATTTGAAGCTTTTTCAACCCACAACAATCTTTCTTTCAGCGACATGGATAGTTTGACACATACTTTTAATTTTAACCCCGATGATTTAAAAACCCAATTTAATAAATTTCTCGATCGACTCAGTGGAACTGATTCAAATTTTCACATCATTCAAAATGAAATAATGAAATTAGTAAGTCGCATAAACGGAGTGATCTCAATTCGAAATCTAAGTGATGAGCATTCAATAAATTTATTTAAAGTAATGCTTGCTCTTTATCAGCTTTATCACTTTTCTTTAAGCCGATCAATTGATTCTGATAATGGAATTTTAATTCCTTATAACGACAATAGAAGTTTAATTTCTTACGAAGAAATGGACTCAGAGATATTTTCAGGAATAATGCGGGGCTTATTCTCTCAATTGATGATGGATTTGATTGGTAGCCCTAGTTATTTGTTTTTTGACGATATACATGATTTTTCTTCTTATAATTATCGTGACTCTTCTGATGATCGCAGACCAAGTTATTTTAGCTATGATTTTACATCTTCTACTGCAGATGAAATAAAAGGAAAAATTAATGGTATTTGGCTAACCAAACCTAATGGTGAATTGCACCCGGGAATTATTTCAAATTTTTCTCAGTTAGTGACTGATGTATGCTCATACGACTTTGAAGTTGTATTGTGGACAAATACAGACGAACTTAGGCAGTCAGAAATACGGAGATTATCCGATAAAAATATCGTTGTTCGAGATCATAAAGAATGTTCAAGCAGCCAATTTTATCCGTATTTTAATTTCTTTTTACAAAAAGGTATTGATGGTGATAAGACCGCATTTGCACTTGCTTCTGATATTTTGAGGATGTGTATATTAGAATTAACACCAAGTAGCAAATATTTTATTTATATCGATCCTAATGATGTAAAACTAATAGATTTGAAAAATAAAATTGCATCTATGCATAATATGATGTCATTAAATCCTTTCGGATTTGCATTTTATATTATGCCAATGTTTGAAGATAGTTTTGAACACATACAGACACGAAATGATGTGTTATTAGCATTAAAAAATATTAATCCAGATTTCTTTTCAGATTATTTTAGAGCCTATTGCAGTCATTTAGAAAAAACACATAGGCAATATTTCACACCTCGAACTGACGGCGAAGCTCAATTGCAGGCAAATACTATTACTAATTCAACAGGAAATGAATTTTTTAAGTTGCTTCTGGGCGGAAGAATGCCAATGATTTTTGCGACATTCGGCGACTATCGCGAACCATTCGGAATTATAAATGTGTTAGCACTTCTGCCACATGAACGAATGATTCAAAATTCCAACACATGGCTCCCGACAGGTGAGTTTCAAGATGAACGAGCAGAAATTGCCGAAATCAAGAAAAAACATGGTATTCGCGAAGCCATAGATGACAAAAGTACTTTGGTTGAAACAACTAAAATTTTGTTATGCACCGCGATGTGCACTTTATTTTTCGCACCACGAGCATCTGCAGCTAAGTATTCGATGGTTGAACAACCAACTAGCGAATATCGCCCAACAAGTCCAGCATTAGACTGATGCTGGTTAGAACCTCGTTTGAGCTACCGCGAAGCGGTTTTGTTCAACGACCATACTCGGAAATAATTTTTTAGATGTTACTTCCCTGTCGACCAAGCCATCGACAATTTTCTATGCTTATGAGCACATTCACGCAGGTATAAATTAATTAATGTTTGATATGGGATATCGTTTTTTTCTGACAAATTTTTGAAATATTCAATGGTATCAGCATCAAGCCTGATAGTGACTTGTTTTTTTAAGTCACGAATATAAGGGTTTTTTTTCGCTTTTGAAAAATCGTATTCTTTTTTCATAACTCACCTCGATATTGCGTAGTTTCTTTCTTGTTTGCTTTTCTAGCTGAAATAATACGAATAACTTTATCTTTTTTTCTGTAACAGTGAATTACAACTAAAACACGCGAAACAGAGCTGATTCCTAACAATACAAAACGTTCTTTGTTATCAGAATGATCTGGATCGTGAATAATGACGGCATTCTCGTCGTAAAAAACACTCTTAGCTTCATCAAAGCTAACTCCATGTTTTTTCTGATTAATAGATGCCTTACCAGCATCCCATTCAAATTGTATATTTTTCATAACTACATTATAACTACATTGTAGTTATTTTCAAGGCATTATAAAATTGGCTGCCTAATTCCCTAATTTTATATACCCATTAATAATAATTACCAGGTTTTTGAGGCATCTCGATACTCTTTAATTTGTGATTCGCACTTGCCATGCCGAAAACGCTGGTGTTTCATAAGGATGAGATTGTATAAGTGCTTCGATAACTTCATTGATTAAGTGATCTTCGCAAATCATTTCAACCATATATTCCGCTTCTTTTGAAATGCGGTTTTTTTCTCCGATAAATGGCGCGCTGTTTTCAAGAGGTCTGTACTGCCCCTCACCTTTTACCTGCCAACAACAACGATCATAATGGGCATATCTTCCAGCGCCTTTTTCAAATAAAGCATCCTTTACACTTTCTAAGTGTGATTCAGGAACGTAAAAACAAAGTTTATGCATATCAAATCACCTTCTTAATCGTGACCTTCCGGTAAAAATGCGCGCCCTATCAGTAAATACGTTTTAAACTGAATACAACGACCGATCCTATAAAATCCTGAAAAATTTATTTAAAGATTTTTTTATCGGTTAAGGTTTTTTTAATATAACTCTGTTAGTGTAATAAATAACGTCAATCATTTATATTCCAGACTACTTATGAAATCAATCGACACAAGCAAAAAAACAGTAGCAGCTTCTGCTGTTGTTTGTCGTCGCGCTCGTTTTTCTGTGATGAATATGATGGGCTGATCAGCCCACATCATTCTTTTCTCCAAAATTTATCTATTTAATTTTCTGAAGCGCTAATATCGCTGCAGAATTCTTTATCAATTTTTTTATTGAGGAATTTATTTTATGAAAACAATTAAAAATCTTACTGTGTGTGTTGCTGTAATTACAACGCTGGGTGTTTCAACTGCGGTTTTGGCTGGTGCGTTTCCACCACCACCAGTGGATCATAGCAATGTTACTATCAATAATAATTCACCGAGCACATTTCATTGGCAATACAGCGCAACGTATGGCGCATGCTCAGCATCACCGAGCAGTGCTAATGAACTGTCGGGTCAACAAGGCGAGCAATCGAATGTGACTTGCTCGTGGACAGCGCAAGGTGAGTTTGATTTCACTGCATTATCTGGACAAGTGATAGGCAGTGTCAATGTAGGCTATGGTCCATGCCGACTATTGTCGAACAACAGTCCATACCAAATCACTGTCTCAGGTGGCGTGAGCGCTTGTGATATTACAGTGAGCGATCTGTCTAAAAAACAGGGTTAATGTTTAGTGTATGCGCGACCCTGTGGAACAGGGTCGCGCTTTATTTTCCTGACTTCGAGCGTTATTTCCTGCAAAGCCATGCCCAGCCCCATTTCGTGATTTAATTCAGGCATTACATTTTAAATTTCAATTCATAGCAAAATTGACCGAAATGGCTTATTCCATCGTGGTTTTTTGTTTTTGTGCAGTAATGCCTGATATATTTTATGTATTGACGATGTGATGTGTGTTTTGCTATACTGTTCTCATGTTTATAAGAACCAAGAAAACACCACGCAGTAAGAGCGTTTCAATACAGCTCGTTGAATCTTTCCGGGACAATGGAAAAATAAAACAACGGGTGATTAATCACGTCGGCACTGCAGACACAAAACAAAAAATTGACGAATTGATCGCATTGGCTGAAGCGTTTAAAACAGAAATGCGTCATGCACGCTTAACGTCGAAACAAACAAGTATTTACCCAGAGCATCGTCTGGGCACTTTATCTGATGTGCAAAGCAATGTTCATTTTCATGCATCTGATTTAAGCGAGGAGAATCGGTGCATTCTTGGTATTCATGATATTTATGGGCACATATATGATCATCTGGGATTTTCCAATCCCTTCTCAAATCCAGCGCGCAGAATATATTCAGCAAAAATTTTAAAAGAAATGGTGTTAGCCAGAATCGCATGTCCTAAAAGCAAACGTGCGAGTGTTGAGTTTTTATCTGAAAAATTTGGTATTGATATTGATCTGGATCACGTTTATCAGATGATGGATAAAATTAATGATCGATTTTATGAAAATATACAGCAAGCAGCCCTCTCGACAGCCTTAAAATTAACTGGCGGAAAATTGCGAGTTTTATTTTACGATGCCACCACTCTTTATTTTGAATCATTTTCCGAGGATGCATTTAAACAAAATGGTTACAGCAAAGACATGAAATTTAATCAACCCCAGGTATTGCTCGCGTTATTTGTAACCGATCATGGCTTGCCCGTTGGGTATGAGTTGTTCCCGGGCGCTACTTTCGAAGGGCATACATTGGTTCCTGTGCTCGAAAAATTAAAAAAACGCTATCAGCTAGATGAAGTTGTTTTTGTCGCAGACCGTGGTTTATTTAGTGAAACCAATTTATCTTATTTGGAAGAAAATAATTTTAAATATATTGTTGGTGCGAGAATAAAAAATACCACTAAAAAATTAAAAACAGAAATATTAAATGAAAAAAATTACCATTATCTTGATGACAAAAAAGAGCAGAAAATTGCCACTTTCAATCAAACTGATATTCGAAAATTAATTGTTCATCATGATCCAACGCGTGCCAAAAAAGATGCGTATGATAGAGAAAAGGCAATACAAAAACTCACACAGAAAATGGGCAAAAGCAAAAATCCAAAATCTTTATTAAATAACTTTGGTTATAAAAAATATATTGATGTCAAAGGGGATACAGAAATTTGCATCAATCATAAAAAAGTAGATGCTGATAAATGCTGGGATGGATTGGCAGGTCTTGTAACCAACATGAAAGATTGTGACCCAAAGCAATTGCTGGCTCACTATCGAGGTTTGTGGCAAGTGGAAGAGTCATTTCGGATCAATAAACATGATTTGAGGATGCGCCCCATTTTTCACTGGAGTCCAAAACGCGTGCAAGCGCATATCGGAATTTCGTTTATGGCTTTTGTTTGTGTGCGGTATTTAGAATACCGAGTATCGGTTCAATCACAAAAATTATCCCCGGAAGAAATTAGAAAAGCATTATTGCAAGCTCAAGCCAGCATTCTTCATGATCAAAAATCAGGAAAGCGATTCTTGCTGCCCGCTAAAACCAATAGCAACGCACAAGAAATTTACCGCATCATGAAAATCAAAATGCCAAAAAAAATAATGGCTATTAAATAATAAAATGTAATGCCTGAATTAAATCACGAAATGGGACTGGGCGTGGCTTTGCGGGAAATAACGCTCGAAGTCAGGAGATCTTATCTGTGGCTAAGCTGTGCGTGTTTTGAATGTATGATAGCGACAACGCCGCGTCTACATTTTCTAATATATTAAAAAATGTCGATAAGCATGATGACATATATCCCGGCTCTTTCATCATAAAGTGGCTGTTATCAAATGACTCACACGCAGGACTAGGTTTGTGACGTCCGCAATAACCACCATAACCATCTGATACCTCGTAAAAATCATTTCTCACATAACCAGGATAACGTAATTCTTTTTTTTGATAATATAAATCCCAATTACTCAGTTTCTCTTTTATATCTTTATCCAGATAGGAATATTGACGATGACCATCGATAAAAAATCGCCACAATTGTTCTTTGGGATAACACAATAATAAAGTTGATATTTTTTCTTTTACTTTTCTTGACATGGGATAACCTCGGAAATTAGTTTGTTAGCGTAATTAATAATTGCAACCAGGTGCTGAACTAACAGCATCGTCATAACTGTATTGATATCAAATACAAGAAGCATTTATCCCGGCTATGCAGCTGCTGTAATTAAGCCAACCATAGCCTTGACCGTCTGCAGGGGCCGAGCCTGAATTGATAGACATAACCGCTGGTGAGGCTGGCAAACTATTGAGATTATATGCAGGCATAGCCATTACTCCCCACGAAGAGTAATTAACGCCCATCTCTACCTCAATTTCATACAATTGAGGCGTAGGAAGCCAGCTAGGCGGGGATGCAGTGATGGAAAATACTTCCGTTGTATGCAAAGGTACGGTAGAGGTCGTTACATAATCACCAGAAGTGACTCCAGAATTTGATTTTGCACAGGAAATAGGGCTGCAGGTTACATTTGCAACCTGATCTAGAAATCTCGCATAAAGTGCCATCAAAATAGGGCCATCTTTTGGGGTTGTGCTAAACATATTTCCGTTGCCCGTATTGGTAGCTTGAACAACAAACGTTTTGTTATCAGCAGTTGCAGCAAGCACAGGAGCAATCATCCCGATAACAGTTATTGCAATTAAGGACTTTTTCATTGTGACGTTCTCTTTGAAATTTTTAAGACAACCGGAGTATAGATCAAAAAATAAACAAAATATATATTTTAAGATTTTAATGAAACGTTAAGAAAGGTAATCATGTCAGTCGTGCCTTGTGCCTTATTTTAAAAATATGGTTCCGTCAAAACTGACTACATTTTAAATACCTGCAGCCATGTTAAAATGACCAGATATGCCCAGGATCACCATTATATATGGAGTGAAGCCATGAACCGATGTCCGCACTGCAAATCAAAGAAGATAAATCAGCTAAAGCAGGCAACCAGTCTGGGTTACAAACAGTTTCGTTGCTGCGATTGTGACAAGCAATTTAACGAACGCACAGGCACGGTTTATAATTTTCTGGAGTTTCCAACATCACACTTTTTCTTCTCATCAACTCAATTATGATTTAAATTGACCCGTTAGTATTTTTGTATAGTGATCTTCAAAAATTGAACAAGGAGTTTGAAATATGCGAGTAGAAAAAAAGTTTATTACCGTCAACGGTGTTCTGCAAAGAAACCCAGCCTGGAGGGATCCCAACGCAGCACATTCAGCGACGCCTGCATCAACCGTCGCAAGTCCAGCTCAAGCGTTGACGATTGTGACATCACCTGATGATGCGATTGATGCCTCTGCACTGCTCAAGCAACCGGTTCCAGCATCAACCGCCGCAACGATTGAGATCATTCAAGACGAGGCAATCATTTCTCAACTCAACGTCAATGATGGCAGTGTATTATTAGACGGGTTATCAAAAATTTTTGCGCAACATGAAGTGCCTGTCGGTTTACTTAACAAATTATTGATGCTGAATGACTATGCATTGAACTTTAAAATTGACGATAGCGGCTCCATGCAAAATACAACGGACTCTACTGTAAAAGACGCTTCATCGCGCCACATGATGGAAAAATTCGCAAAAGCGCAACGTAGATCTGATTCCAGTATGACTCGCTGGGAAGAAGCAGAAGATCGTTTACATGTTTTCATTGAAATGTTGGCGTATGTGCCCAGCGGTCCCATTACCTTCACTTTTTTGAACAGGCAAGATACGTTGGTTCTTGACCGTACAAATAAAAAAACCCCAGAACAATTTTTGGCGGACGCACATGAGAAAATTAGCGCCCTATTTGTTATTCAACCGAGTGGCAACACGCCTATGTTGCGTAATTTAAAAAACATGTTTGCGCAATCAAGCAAGAAAACGATGCATTATGTTTTGACAGATGGCGTGCCATCCGATGGAACAGCAAAAGATGTCGCAAAACTGGTGTTAGAGCGTACGAATCCTCAAGACAATCCACTGACATTTTTAAGTTGCACCAATGAAGATTCACAAGCGGAATGGATGAAAAATATTGAGGAAATTGCGCCATTTACAGCGGAATTAGATGACTTTGGTGATGAAAGAAAGGAAGTGTTGAAGGATCAGGGCTCTACTTTCCCCTACTCCAAAGGATTCTGGTTACTCGGCAATTTGGTGGCTGCGATTAATCCTGATGATCTGGATGCACTGGATGAATCCGCGCCATTCACAATGGGTACGATGGAAAACTTGATGGGACGTGCGTTATCTCAACAAGAATATGATGCTTACTTTGGTCAACATCCGGCAATTAATACAAGAGTTCAAGTGCAAGATCCATTGCTGGCAACATACAAAACGCACTTCGCACAAAACTATCCGCAATTTTGCAGAAAGGATATTGTGAGCGGTCAAATTCCTTGTGTGCAAGCCTATCGAGAAGAGATGCGTCGTCAAACGATCAAAAACTCGCCTTTCGCGCAAATGCTTCCGAGTGCGCCATCGGGATACACTGCATCACCACAAGCGATGTTTGGTGGTGGATATTCTCAACCAGCAGCGCAACCAGGCGCTACCGCTGCGGGAACGAACTACAGAGTCTAGAGGATATGAATTTCTGACGAAAAAAGAATCCCGTGTTAAGGAACGTGCACGGGATTTTGTTGTGTAGCAGAGACAGTTAAAGCGTTGCTAAGCATTAATACTTCCAGTGAAGCGTTTTTTCTCGATAATAATGTGCTAAGTGCTACCTTAAACGAAGACTAACCAAAATAATTTTCCCTAGCGCAATCATCAAAACTATTATGATCAAATCCCAAGCCACTGCGAGGACCAAAGAAGATAGCATTTCTACCTCTCTCATCAATCGTACGACACAAAGGTTCAGGAGAATTATTCATCCGATACACTTCTGGAACCAATTCGTGCATACCCTGCGTTATGGCCTGGAAATAACACATTGGCAAAAAGCGATACGTAAAGCCTATGACGAGCAGCCAGTACAAACGAGATTGATCGTTATTAGCACTCTCGTTCTGCCAAGTAATAAATATTTCATCACTATTATATTTTTGGATCGCGGTCATAACATGGTGTAAATTAAACGCAACATCGGCCTGAGAACGTTCAGTGAATGCGCGTCGAAATTCATCTAATGCTAAACACAGGGGTGAGCCGTTGTCTTCTTTTTCAAACGCTGCTTGCAAATCTGCATCACTGGCATCAGAAATGGCGTTAATAATCGCGCTAAAATCAAATGCCGTACGCTTTTGTTCTTCTGCATGCGCAGCCAAACCATTGGGAAAAATTTCAGTTAACTGTTTTGTGATTTCTTTCGATGAAAGGTACTTTGTTAACATCACACACATCTCAATATCACCTGCGCATGCCGCTGCTTGTAATAATGTAAGATTGGAAATAGTGCGACCTGAATAATCTCTCACTGTTCCTTTTGCTGACATCAATCGAGGCATCCATTCCGGATGAGTTTCTTTCACTACTTCTATCGTTGTTTTTGCAACTGGATGCAGTAACGTGCTTTGCATATGCTGTAACCATCGTTCACGTAAATTTTTAAAGCATTGCCAACGATTATGCGGGAAAAGTGCTACAGCAAAAATATCTCCTAATTCACGATAAAAATCAGATAGCCTTGCGGATGCATGTGTGAGAATACCCACTTGCACATCTCGAATATGACTCAATCTTTCAGATAACAATCGAAGTGCAACACTTTTTCCTGATTGGTGTGTGGATCAACGATCTGTGCGTGACTTAAATCCCATCTGGCATAACGCACATGCAATACATCCATGTGACGATAATAGTTATCGAGATTTTAATTCCACGGTCAAAGACTGATCAAAGCGGTGAAGGGCAAGTGTGTGCGATTCCCAATGGTAATACTGAATTGTGCGCTGTTACTGCATTAAAATTGTGGCAAGAATATTCAGGATTAAATGAAGGGTATGTTTTTCGTGGCATTTCAAAATCAGAAAATATTTTATCGCATGCTATTAAATCGAATCAGATCAATTTAATTATCAAAAAAATTGCACGTGAATGTGGTTTGCAAAATGCAGATCGCTACAGTGCCCCACAGTTTGCGACATGGATTTGCAACTGAAGCAGCAAAAAAAGGTGCACAATTCAAATCGATTATGAGGCAAGGAAGATGGCGGCATGAGGGAACGGTATTGGGATACATCGAGGAAGGGAAGAGGTTTGAAGAAAATGCGGCGAGCGTGATGTTCGGTCAACTTGCATGATAGATAAAATCCATTAGTTTTGAGCGATCATCTATTTCCAAACCTGAATAATGATACTATCAATATTGATTCTTTAAATTCAGCGAGTTTATCTATCCGGAACAGAAATGATAGAAATCATACCCAATTGGCACCCCATCTTTGTGCACTTTACTGTGGCGTTATTTAGCATATCAGTCATATTTTTTGTATTAGCGTATTTAGTTTTGCATACCCAATGGAAATCAAGAAAACTTTTTTCGGAATTTGAAGCCGTAGGGCGTTGGTGTTTGTGGGCGGCAGCACTGATGACTATTGCAACCATATCCGCCGGTTTTTATGCGTATAACTCAGTCAAACACGATGCTGTTTCTCATGCCGCGATGACAGTACATCGCAACTGGGCTTTGGGTACTGCTACCGCTATTTTCCTAATGGCTGCTTATATCGCAGGTGTTGCTTTTATTAATAATTATTATGCGAATGGAATAAATTGGCAAAATTGGATGACTCAATTTATGGCTGGTTTTTTCCTCGTTTTTTCTGCTTTTAAATTTTTAAATATTCGCGGATTTGCACAAGGATACGCAACCTACGATTTATTAGCGAAGCGTTGGTATGCGTATGGATTTATCTATCCATTTTTAGAATTGGGTTTGGGGATTTTATATTTACGATTTTGGTTCCCGATAACAACTTCAGTGCTGACAATTATTATCATGGGGTTTTCAAGCTTAGGCGTGATTAATAGCTTGCTTAAAAAACAAAAGCTGCGTTGTGCTTGTTTAGGCACGATATTGAAAGTACCGCTTTCTACAATCACATTGACCGAAGATTTATTAATGGTTTTTTTAAGTATTCTTTATTTAATAATGAGATAAAATTAACTAATGAAAAAAAATATAAAATATTTTGCTTACTTAGCGACCGTGATTACTATTTTTTTCTGTGCTTCAAATACGTTTGCTGAAAATCGCACAGTGAATCTAAACGTGGGTTATAAAACCGTTAATTTCACCGGAAAAAAACGAGAAGCCATTGCAGCAAACAATCAGATTCCAGCACCCACATTACATTTTAAAGAAGGCGATCATGTCACGATTAATGTTTATAACCATTTGGATAAAGGCACCAGTATTCATTGGCATGGCATTATTTTGCCATGGCAAATGGATGGCGTAGAGGGGATTAGTCAAAAACCTATTCCACCCGGTGGTGTTTTCCATTATCGATTTACGCTCCATCAATCTGGAACTTATTGGTATCATGCGCATGCTAATGTGCAAGAACAAGAAGGATTGTACGGCGCAATTATCATCGATCCACCGACAGCACCCAGCTATAAATACACTAAGGATGATGTGGTTGTATTGTCAGACTGGAGCAACACGCCAGCTGAAAAAATCTTAGCAAATCTAAAAAAAGAAGGTGATTACTATTCGCCAGAATTCCCATTACAACCTTCACTCATGAAATTCATTCACGATTATCGAAAAGCTAATTCTGTTGAACGTAAAAAATTAATTGATGATTATAAAATGATGCAACAAATGCGTATGAGCATTTATGATATTAGTGATGTTGCTTATGATGCGTATTTATTAAATGGAAAAACAAAAAATAATCCTTGGGTATCCAAAGTTAGCGTAGGCGATGTTGTGCGACTTCGATTTATTGGCGCAATGGGCAGTACGATTTATCGCGTTAAATTATTAAATGCAAAAATGAAAGTTGTGCAAGTCGATGGTAATGATGTAGCGCCTTATACGGTGAATAATTTTACTATTGCGTCAGGTGAAACATACGACGTCTTAGTTAAGATTAAGAACAATCAGCCCACACTTATTTATGCAGAATCACTGGATACACGCGGCATTGCAATCGGTGCATTGGTCACTCATCTCAATCAAAAAATAGATTACGAAAGTGTAGCGCCTTTTCCTGAACCTAAACCTGTTACACAAGACATGATGGCTAATATGATGATGTCGAGTGATCACAGTTCGATGAATATGAGCATGCCAACAGAACCTAGCATCATAGGCGGTACGATATCTCCTCCAGGTTATTTTAAAGCGACAACTGTCGGCACAAAATATCAACATTTGATTGCAGCAGTTAAAACGAATAATTCGAATACACCGGTTACAGGCATTATTCGAATGGAATTA
>Ga0155584_1094_pt1 | contig 16646 bp, 12 predicted proteins | sample RifCSPhighO2_12_FD_107241 | JGI IMG/M metagenome (GOLD analysis project Ga0155584, IMG submission 107241) | Gammaproteobacteria bacterium RIFCSPHIGHO2_12_FULL_40_19
CTTTTAAGTTTCTTAATGTTAGCGGGATCAAGAAATTTTATTGTTTCTATTATCTGCAATGCTTCTTCAATTTTACCTTGCTTAAATTGAGAAACCGCATAATCTTTCAGCTCACTTTCAGTAAATGGTAGTTGTTGATACACAGAATTCATCGTAGCTAAATCAGCGTGCTTTATAAATGCTGCTCTAAGCGCGGTTGTGTCATGATTACCGGGTTGATCCAAAAGCACTTCTGTTATTCTCAACGCCTCAGAAAAATTCTGATTCTCAAGCTGTTGCCGAGCGTAAGCGGTGCACATCAGAGAATCAACGTTTGATTTTCCCATCACGTCACCTATAACAGCCATGACATCAAAAGGAACTACAACAGCTCCCTTTTCAGTAGTGGGCTGATGCATTACCGCCATATAGTGTTCATAGTAAGCCATCACATCCACGTAAGAGCTAAACTTTGGATCATTTGGCAATGGATCTGTTAACTTCACCCCTGAATCCAACAATCTTTTTACTTCAGCTTCATCACCGATTAATGCAGCATCTACTAATTTACCCGCCTTACGTACACGTAAATCTGATTCGATTTTATCGAGAGAACCCTTTATTGCATCAAACTCATAGGTTGTATCTTGGTTATAATACGTCCCAGGAACAGGATCTGCAGGTATAGTAAACCCTTCATCTTTATAATTTCTTAAGAGTTGACTAGCGCGAGACTTTAAATTGTCATATCGCGTTTCATAGGGATCAACGTACGCTTCATAGCTATCTTGTGAACTATTATCCCGTGGACGATCATCAATATTATGTGTCATAAAAACACCCTCGCACTTTTAAAATAACTCAACGTAAATTGGCATTCGCTTGCAATTTACCAAACATCCTTCTAGAAATTTCACAAAAATAATAATCACGTTCTTTTATGTAAGTGTCAGTCGTGTAAGGCGTTACACACATCAAACCCTTGCAACGCGAAACAATCGGACAATTCGCACAATTTGCCTTTAAATTTCTTGAAAAATTAATATTCATTTCATCAATCAGCGGCTGATACAAAATAATGTTTTTTGCTTTTAAATCAAACTTACCAATAATAATCGTTTTTGCTGCTTCAATTTTCGACGAAGCATAAGTGATCGTCATGGCAAGATTGCCATCAGGCAACCAAACCAAAGGAATTTCAACTTTATCGTTCACAACATCTGTTTTGAAATATTTTCTTTCTCGTACATCTAAAATAACATTTCGTTTTTTAGCCAAAACAATCGCTTTTTCTAATTGTTCTACATACTCTTCCGGCGATGCTTGCTTTACGCCATTCACAATCACTTCGCCAAATTCACAAATGGGCGCAAAGGCCACTGAACGCACCTTATTTTCTGCTGCGAACGTAACAATATCGCACAATGAATTTACATTGCCTGCATGAATGGTTGAACGTAAATGCACAGCTAAATTCGATGCTGCAACTCTTTTAATTGTATTAACGGTATGCTCAGTTACGATCGAAGCACAACCTGTTTTACTTACCCGTAAATTATCTTCAAATCCATCAAATGAAATTTGAAAATAGGTTTTTGCTTCAATTAATCTTTCTAAAATGCTTTCATGCATGATGCCATTCGTCATCACATGCGGCTGACACCACAGGTTTGTATCTCTGATATAATCCAACATCGCTGTTAATGCAGTGTGATTAATGGTTGGTTCACCACCAAAGAAAATAAGATGCAATTTTTTTCGATTGTTATGCTTAAAACTAAAATAATCCAAGATTGATACGGCCATTTCTGGCGACATATCTTCATTGTCATGTGTTAAATAATTAAAGCAGTATTTGCAATGAATATTGCAGCGATTTGTCAATGTAAACCACATCGTTTGTGCATTTTCTAAATCACCTAAGCGATAGGGTAATTGCTTTATATCAACTGTCATGCTGCCTCCTTTTCAGGTGATGCAGTTAACTTGGCAACAAGCGAATTACTTTGAACGTTAATTAATGGGATTAACATTGCTGCAGGTTGAGACAGTTTGTGTTTTTGAAAATATTGATTGGCCAGCAATAAATTATAAGTTAATGGTATGCAATCATTTAAATTAGGTTCTGTGTTATAAAATGCATTTCCTGCATAATCAAGATATTGCGCAATTTCATCTTTTGCAAATTCAGCATGATAATTAAATTGAGTTGAAATTTGATAACTGGTGCCGTGAGATGCAAGTGTTTCTTTTTTATTAACACCTATTGCCAAAAATGAAACTGTTTCTTTTTGCCCAGCCAGTAAAATTAAATCTAAATAATTTTTTTGTGGTTTTATTTTTTGTATGCCGCGCACTGATTCTAATATTTTTCCATTAGTTGTATCGTTTAAAAATAATCCCGCATGCACTTGATCATTAATAATAGATACTTCACATCGAAAATAATTTTCTAGAAATTTTTTGACGCGAGAATAAATTAAATAACGATTGGTAATTGCAAAATTCATCGCTGCATTTATCCATTGGTAATAGTCATATCCCAAAGATGAATTCAAATGCACACCAAAGACACCACTGCGAATTTGCGCAACAGAAAACAAATGATTATAAAAAGCGTAATCAGCAATTTTTTTATAAAATCGCTTACCTAAAATACCAGGGAAACGATCCGTTCCTGAGTGAATAAATCCGATGTAATCATTTTCTTTTAAGTCATATTTTTTTAATAATTTTGGTTGATATATTGCACCTACTTTTTTTATTTCAAGTGTATTGGTGAGCTGTTCATTATCAGCCTGAATGAGATCTTTTTCTTCATCAGTCATGTTTATTTTTGTCATATCGACTGGACAAGATAAAATCGAAAAGCGATCTCTATCACTGGTTGATTTAATCAATGATTTTAAACCATGCTGTAAACGGTCTTTTATAGAAATATTTTGAAAGGCATTGGGTTGTGCATTCATTAATTCATGTAATGCAGCACCCATGGTATGTTGCCAACCAGTCGGCATTAATTGATTAAATTTGATTTTAAACAACAAAAACCCACAGCCAGGGTCACGCAATAACGTTGGCAAAAGAATCGCTTTTTCAAATGGTGATGTAACGGCAAGTCCATTGGGTAAACCCGGTGTTTTTAACATCGCTTCAGGAAAAATAGCCATGTGATCATCAGGCGTTAAAGCGGATTGGAGAGAATTGATCATCGAAACAAGTGGCTGCTCGAAGAACAAACCTTGTTTCTCAGGGTACATGTAAAATTTTATTACACCAGCCATAACGATACTCGCAAATGGATTCGTTATGGCCAGTATAGTACACGATAGAAAAATGGCTTAGATACAAAGTTTTTCGTCTTCACTTTGTGAAGACAAAGGGTGTTTTATTTCCCAGCCAACTCCAACACTAATTGATTCAATGACTTAACAAACGCCGCTGGATTTTCCAATTGCTCACCTTCCGCCAATAACGCTTGATTCAACAATAAATCAGACCAGCGAATCACACGATCATCATCATTTTCTGCCTTAATTCTCAGAACAATCGCATGCTCAGGATTTAATTCCAATATCGGTTTTGTTTCACCCACACTTTGTCCCGCTGCTTTTAACATGCGTTGCATGTGACCCGTTAATTCATTGTCATCAAACACCACACACGCAGGAGAATCTGTTAACCGATGTGTTAAACGCACGTCTTTCACACGATCGCCTAAACATTTTTTAATACTTTCTAGTGTTGTTTTAAAATCGTTTTCATGTTGCGATTTCTTTTCTTCGGTTTCTGCTTTATCTTCTAACGCACCTAAATCTAAAGAGCCTTGTGAAATTGATTGCAATTTTTTACCTTCAAATTCAGGTAAATGTGCCGTTAACCATTCATCAACACGATCAGATAACAACAACACTTCAATATTTTTTTTGCGAAACACTTCCAATAAGGGACTATTTTTTGCTGCAGCGAAATTATCAGCGACAATAAAATAAATTTTATCTTGCGATGGTTTCATGCGAGAAACATAGTCTTTTAACGCAACATTTTGAGTCTCGTTATCCGTATGCGTTGATGCAAATCGTAATAAATTCGCAATACGATCTTTGTTTGCAAAATCTTCTGCGGGACCTTCTTTAATAACTGCACCAAATGCTTTCCAAAATGTCGCATATTTTTCTGCATCATTATTCGCTAAATCTTCTAACAAACTTAACATACGTTTTACGCATGCGGATTTAATAGAATCAATTGTTTTATTCGATTGCAAAATTTCACGTGACACATTTAATGGTAAATCATTGGTATCAACAACACCTTTAATAAAACGTAAATAAAGCGGCATAAAATGGTCCGCATTATCCATAATGAATACGCGCTTCACATATAATTTTAAGCCCCGCATCGCTTCACGATTCCACAAATCAAACGGCGCACGCTTCGGAATATATAATAAACTGGTATATTCTAACTTCCCTTCAACTTTATTGTGCGCCCATGTCAATGGATCTTCAAAATCATGCGCGATATGCTTATATAATTCATTGTATTGTTCATCTTTAATTTCACTTTTAGATAACGTCCATAATGCATTCGCTTGATTGACCACTTCTTCTTCGGGAACAACCGTTTCATCTTTTTTATCGGACGGTTTATCTAATTTTTCCATCATGATTGGCAACACGATGTGATCGGAATATTTTGTTATGATGGAACGTAAACGAAATGGATCTAAATATTCATCCATTTCTTTTTTGATATATAACGTAATTTCTGTTCCGCGTGATTTTAAATCGATATTTTTAACGTTAAATTCGCCTTTGCCATTCGATTCCCAATACACACCTTGATCGACTGTCATACCAGCACGGCGTGTGCGAACAATCACGTTATCCGCAACGACATACGCAGAATAAAATCCCACGCCAAATTGACCGATTAATTGAGAGTCATTTTTTTGTGTTTCACCGTTGCCAGAGGTGCCAGAGATTTTTTCTCGAAATGCACGTGTACCTGATTTTGCAATCGTTCCCAAATTCGCAATAACTTCTTCACGATTCATACCGATACCATTATCGCGTATGGTGATGGTACGATTTTCTTTATCGACTAAAATCCAGATTTTTAATTCTGAATTATTTTCATAAAGTGCGGCATCGGATAATGCTTCATAACGCAACTTATCTGCTGCATCAGAGGCATTCGATATTAATTCACGCAAAAATATTTCAGGATTGCTATACAGCGAATGTGCAACCAATTCTAACAACTGATTGACATCAGCACCAAAGGACAATGTTTCTTGTTGCGCTGCAACGGTCATGTGATTTCCCCCGATTAATAAATTGAGATGCTTATAAAATGGGGATGATAAGAGACAATTTCAAGAGATTACGCGCATAAAAAAAGGAGCCGAAGCTCCTTTTTTTCCAAACATCTAATTTTTCGATTAAACGTTGAACTTGTATCCCAAGAAACCGGTATACATGTTAACTTCTGGCGCAGCATTTGGAGCACCGAAGCTGGTGTTACCTGGATTAACTGAAGAGTTACCTGGCAAGTAGGTGTATTGAGCACCCAACATCCAACTACCCCAGTTATATTGAAGACCAGTCCCAAATACTGGAGCCCAATAGTGACCATTACCAGTTACGCCAGAGATTGTGTTCGGGCTGTAAGTTAATGCACGGTATGCAACACCCACTTTACCAAACAAATCAAGGTTGTTCATAACAGGAACAGTTAATTTAGCTGCAGTGTATGCAAACCAAGATTTGATGTTACCAGAAGCAGTTGAAGCTTGAGTTAAGCCACCAACAGTTGTTCCTGTACCGTTACCACTCACTTTTGGAATGTAGAACCAACCACCTTCAACAGCGATGTGTTGCGTGATTGTGTAGCCTAAATCAGCGCCACCAGTGAAACCACCTTTACCGTTTGAACCTGGAGTAAACAATGAAGTACCCGAAGATCCCACTACATTGTTTGAGTTGAAAGTAGTCCAATTAGATTGTGAATAACCTAAGTGTCCGTCAACATAAACGCTGTTTTGGAATGCTGGTTCTGAAGGCATAGCCATATGATCTGGTCCACCAGCTAATACCGCTGTTGCACCAATCGCTACTAAACTCGCAGCAGTTAACACTAACAATTTTTTTACCGACATTTTAAATTCCCTCTTTTTCGATCTAACAAAAAATAGAGCCGACAAATAAATCCTTCCGAAAATCTTCGAGATTTATTCAGAAGCGACTCTTTTTCCGCTCAATATGCAAAAAGCATACAATAACAATACTACCCAAAAAAAAATCAACAAACAAGCTTTTTATTTTTGAAACAAAGTATTTGTTCAATTTTAAAAATACGCATGAATTATGCGATATTTTCGATTAAAAATGACTCATCAACACAATGATACTATACCCAACGAATAAAATAGAATTGATACTCTTTTTAGCAAAAATAAAAAAGGGAGCAGCGCTCCCTTTTTTTGAACGATATAAACGATTACACAGTGAACTTGTAACCCAAGCCTAATGTGAATACGTTTGCAGCAACTGTTCCCAACGCGCCATTTGCAGATGTAACATAAGGGAATGAATTGTTTGCGCCCATGAAGTACGCGTATTGAATAATACCCGACCAAGTATCGCTGAAAGCATAATCCAAACCAGTCGCAAACATAGGACGAACAAAAGTAGATTTTGTTGTGCTAACGTTGTAGCCAGTTGAAGCAGCTGCAGCAGAACCCAGTGTTGCATTGCCGTAAGCAGCACCCAACTTAAAGAATAGATCTGTGCTGTTCATCCAAGGCAATGGCATCATGTATTTGCCAGCCAAGTACAACGCCCAGCGCTTTAAGTATGAAGAAGGCTGACCAGCAATCATCACATTAACGTCTGGCATATGGAACCAACCTAATTCCACAGCAAAGTTTCTGTTGATTGTGTAACCAGCATCAACACCGCCAGCAAAACCACCGCGCGCATTGTTGTTTACGTTTTGTGAAACACCCGTTAAAGTACCCGGTGTATTCCAGTTTTCATTGTCAAAATAATTTTGACGCGCATAACCCAAATGACCTTCGATGTAGTAGCCACTTGTCGCAACAGGTACAGCTGGTTCTTGTGTAAATCCACCAGCCATTGCAGCAGTCATACTCACCGCAGCAGCACTAGCAGCACTTAAAAGAAGAATTTTCTTTACCGACATTGAACTTCCCTCTCAATATTGAATTGTCAAATCTCTGGAAGCTCCGACGGAAAAAAATTTCCCGCTCAACGAACTCCCAAATATATCGGCGATACAAAATCACGTATCGCATCTCGGGTATAGTACCTAATCATTTTCATTCAGACAAGCATACAATCAACATTATCACATTGTTTTTTCTGAATATCTTCTTTTTTTACCTTGCTTTGGTGAGTTTTTTTAAAATTTTATTTTTTTCTGGTTAAATATTAACAGATTTTTTATTTATATTTAGGTCATCGTGCGCGTTTAAAATTACGCATGTATATATTTTATATCTGAACCAACCCATCGCTGCGTCAGTTGTACAACAGTTTGCGGATAATTTTTAACGAGTAATTGACTCACCGTTTGCACAACGGGCAATAAATGTTGATCGCGAATTAAATCAGCAACGCGTAATTGCATCAAACCTGATTGCCTTGAGCCTAACACATCGCCTGGTCCACGCATTTGCAAATCTTCTTCCGCAATTAAAAATCCATCCTGTGTTTCACGCATCACCGTTAAACGTTTTTTTGCGATATCAGATAAAGGATGTTGATATAACAGCACACAAAAACTGGCATTGTCACCACGCCCCACTCGCCCACGCAATTGATGCAGTTGCGCTAATCCTAAACGTTCTGGATTTTCAATAATCATTAAACTCGCATTCGACACATCTACGCCCACTTCAACAACCGTTGTTGCGACGAGCAAATGTATATCACCCCGTTGAAACGCTTCCATCATTGCACTTTTTTCATCTGATTTTAAACGACCATGAATTAAACCCACCCGTAACTCATGCAATAATTCTTGCAAATGATGCGCAGTCGTCTCAGCCGCTTGGCATTGCACTATTTCTGATTCATCAATCAACGTACAAATCCAATAGGCTTGTTTTTTAGATTGACAATGCACACGCGCACGCGCGATCACTTCATCCCGTTTTGTCGATGAAATTAAAACAGTTGAAATCGGTTTTCGTCCCGGCGGCAATTCATCAATGACCGAAAAATCCAAATCAGCATAAGCAGTCATCGCTAACGTGCGCGGTATCGGTGTTGCTGTCATTATTAATTGATGTGGAAAATAGCCTGTTTTTAATCCTTTTTCCATCAGCGCTAGTCGTTGATGCACACCAAAGCGATGTTGCTCATCAATAATTAACAGCGCTAAATTTTTAAACTCAATGTCATCCTGAAATAATGCATGCGTACCAATAATCAGTTGTATTTCACCCGATCGCAAACGCGACTGCACTGCGTTATGCACTGTTATCGTTTGTTTACCTAACAATATTTCAACTGAAATACCAAGCGGCGTCAGCCATCGTGAAAAATTTTGAAAATGTTGTTCCGCTAAAATTTCTGTCGGTGCCATCAATGCAACTTGATAACCGGCTTCAATGACTTGTAGCGCCGCAAAACAAGACATAATCGTTTTTCCCGATCCCACATCACCTTGCACTAATCGCAGCATCGGCGTCGATCGCATTAAATCCTGCTGAATTTCTGCAATCACACGGTCTTGTGCACGTGTTAATTGAAAAGATAATTGTGCGAGTAAGTGTTTTGAAAAACGATTCGTAGCAGGTATCGCAATCGCAACATTTGAACGCGCGCAATGACGCAATTGTTGCAAACCCAATTGGTGCGCAATTAATTCTTCAAAAATTAAACGTTGTTGTGCAGGATGACGTCCTTCTAATAATTCCACTGGATTTACTTCAACAGGTGGAAAATGAATGAGTTCCAGCGCTTTCGTTAAAGAAAAAAAATTAAATTCTTTCAATATGCTTTCTGGCAATAATTCTGGTAAATAATTTTCTTGCTGCAATAATTGCAACGCTTGACGCATTAACTTTCGCCAAGTGATTTGAAAAACACCTTTAGTCGTTGGATACACGGGCGATAAACACGGCGATAACGACAACACACTGCCGGAAATAATGTGTTCTGACAATGCGTACTCAGGATGCACGATTTCCAAATGACCTGAGAATCCACGACGCACCTCTCCAAAACAACGCACTGTACCACGCAAATAGGATAAGCGTTTTTGATGTGTTTTAGCAAAATGAAAAAAAATTAAATCGATCGTTGCGCCTGTTGCATCCATCATGACACATTTTAAATAGCGTCGCGCCCCCACCAATTGAGTTGATTGAACCACGCCTTCAATTAATACACGATCACCTGCTTGCAATGTAGCAATATCATGTATGCGAGAACGATCTTCATAGCGCAATGGCAAATGAAATAATAAATCTTGCACGGTGAATATGTGTAAATGCGCTAATCGTTCCGCGCATTTGGGACCGACGCCTTTGAGAGTGGTTATCTGACTCACATCACACCACCATAATCGCATCCATCTCAACGCCCGCATCTTTTGGCAATCGACTGACTTCGATCACAGCACGTGCAGGATAGGGTTCCTTAAAATAGGTCGCCATCATTTCATTAACAATGGCGAACTGATTCATATCTTGTAAAAATACCTGTAATTTTACGATATTAGAGAGATCACCACCCGCTGCCACTGCAACTGCTTTTAAATTATCAAACACTTGTTTTACTTGTTGCTGAAAATCAGCATTCGATAATTTCATTGTTTTTGGATTTAATGGAATTTGACCGGAAATGTAAACGGTATTGCCTACTTGAATGGCTTGAGAATAGGTACCGATCGCAGCTGGTGCGTTTTCTGTGTGGATTTGGATTTTCATGGTTGATTCACCTTCATAATTTAACATTGATCGTTGTATGTGATCAGAACCGCGCACGAAGCGCAGCGGAGTAAGTGGATGAGTATACGCTCCACATAAAGCGTAAAAAATATCACCCTAACTTCCGAAAATATTTGCGATTGTACCCGCTCACTCTCGCTACGCTTCGTGCGCGGTTCTGATCATCCTTTCATTGTTGTGCACAAAACTACGTTCGTTCCACGCGGAGTTCTGACACACGTCTTCGTTCAAACTCATTTTATTTCGCCCGCGTAATTTTCACCACTTGTGTTACTTGACGCAAATTTTTCAAAATTTGCGCTAAATGCAAACGGTTTTTTACCAATAGTTGGAAAGTCACTTTGTAGAAATGGCCCTCTCGATCATCCACACGAATGTCATCGATATTACCGTCTGCATCCGAAATTGCGAGTGCCATAATAGCCAATACACCGCGTTCATTTTTCACAACAACACTCACCGTCACCCGAAAATCAGCGCTCACATTTGCAGACCACCGCAACGGAACGCAATGGGTTGGTTGATGCAAAAATTTCACAACGCGTTTGCACGCCTCAACATGCACCATAATCCCCTTGCCCGCTTTCAACAAACCCACAATCGGATCGCCAGGAATAGGACGACAGCAGCCTGCAAAGTCGAGCAACATCCCCTCTGTTCCCTCGATCATCAGTGGTGCTCGCTCAGCCACACTAAAATCAACGGTGACATCAACAGACGTCATCTGATTTTCCTGCATCAAAACTTGTAACCGTTGCACAACAACCACTGCCGCGCGATTACCCAATCCAATATCACCCATCAAATCATCGAGCGTTTTAAAATGTGCTTCCTTTAAAAAAAATAACCACACGGCATCAGGTACTTTTTTGAAAGAGAGCGCTTGATCATACAGTGCTTTTTGTAATAATTTTTTACCTAAATTAACAGAAGCCGAATGTTGCTGTGATTTTAAAAAATGACGAATCGCACTACGCGCTTTACTGGTAATCACAAAATCCAACCATCCCGGATTCGGACGCGTTTGAGAAGACGTCACGACTTCTACCGTATCACCATTGGATAATTTTGCGGATAGAGGTGCTAATTGCCGATTAATTTTAATGGCCATGCAACTATTACCCACATCGGTGTGAACAGCATAGGCAAAATCAACCCCCGTCGCACCCGCTGGCAATTCTTTAATATCTCCTTTTGGTGTGAAGGTATAAACTTCATCAGGAAATAAATCAACTTTAACACTTTCAATAAATTCTAATGAACTGCCTGCGTTTTTTTGTAACTCTAATAAATTTTTCACCCATTTTTGTGCGTGAATATGGGGTTTTTCTAATTCCTTCTCATCTGATTTATACAACCAATGTGCGGCAATACCGCTCGATGCAACACGATCCATTTCTGTTGTACGAATCTGCACTTCAATCGGCAATCCATACGGTCCAAATAAAGTAGTATGCAAAGATTGATAACCATTCGCTTTCGGAATCGCAATATAATCTTTAAAACGTTCTGGTACCGGTTTAAATAAACAATGTACTAATCCCAACATGCGGTAACACGTATCAGCATCATCCACAATAATGCGAAATGCATACACATCCATAATTTCATTAAACGGAATTCTTTTAGTGCGCATTTTACGATAAATACTGTAGAGATGTTTTTCTCTGCCGATAATGGTGCAAGGCGGAAACTGATGTTTCTCTAATCCGTCTTGCAATGTTTTATTAATTAAAACGAGAATTTTTTTTCGATTGCCACGCGCTCTTTGAACAGCGTCTTTTAACACATCGTAACGATGGGGATACAACGCTGCAAAACTCAACTCTTCTAATTCAACGGAGAAATCACGCATCCCTAACCGTTTTGCGATAGGCGCAAAAATTTCTAATGTTTCTTTGGAAACGCGATGTTTTTTTTCGGACGATAATGTGCTCAGCGTTCGCATGTTATGCAAACGATCTGCGAGCTTCACTAGAATCACGCGAATATCACGTGCCATCGCCAAAACCATTTTACGAAAATTTTCAGCCTGTGCTTGCGCACGACTGACAAATTCAATTTGTGTTAATTTGCTAACACCATCCACCAAATTAGCAACTTCAGCACCAAACGTTTTCTCGAGATCGCCTTTTTGAATTTTCGTGTCTTCGATCACATCATGCAATAACGCGGCCATGATGGTGTGTTGGTCCATTTTCATATCTGCCAAAATACAGGCAACAGAAACAGGATGTGTGATGTAAGGTTCACCAGTCTGACGACACTGTCCACGATGCGCTTCAAGTGCCGTCAGGTAGGCTTGATGAATGAGTAGAATGTGAGGTTCAGAGAGATATTGAAGCTTTCGTCGCAATCGCTTAAACAAACGCATGTGAGCTCCGCTCTCTAAGGTATCAGTGATTTATTACTCAAAATCCTCTGGTGTTGCGTCTTTGATAAATGCTGCTGAAGGTTTAACTGCCATTTTATCGAGTTGTGATAGTGAATTACGATCAGCCGAAATAAGCGCTGCCACATCAAACCCTTCTGCAATTTCACGCAATGCAATTACCGTAGGTTTATCATTATCTTCTGGAACCATTGCATCAGAAATACCCATCTCCAATTGATGCGCACGTTCTGCAGCCAATAAGACCAGTGCAAAACGATTTTCTACTTTCTCTAAACAATCTTCGACAGTAACTCGTGCCATGAAAAAACCCCTAACATTAAAACAACATAAAAACAGGTCTGATTTTACTGCTTTTTGAGCAAATTTTCCAGTAATGACGACTGTTTCACCATTTGAACTGCCATTTTTAACCGCGTACTTAAAACAATATGCTCTAAATCGCGCAATGCAGCATCGAAACGATCATTTACGACTAAAAAGTGAAATTCGCCGAAATGGCTCATTTCATCTTGCGCAGCTTGCATACGGTTAGCGATTGTTTGTGAGTCATCTTGCTTGCGACTTTGCAAACGGGCTTTCAACGCTTCGATTGAAGGCGGTAAAATAAAAATAAGAATGGCCCGTGGAAACTGTTGCTGTACTTGACGCGCTCCTTGCCAATCAATTTCCAACACAACATCAATGCCCTCCGACAATTGCGCAAGTACCCACTCACGCGACGTACCATAGTGATTACCAAATACCATCGCATGTTCCAAAAAGGCTTGGTTTGCAATCATGGCTTCAAACGTTTGCGTATCAACAAAAAAATAATCTTGTCCATTCACTTCTGAAGGACGCATCGATCGCGTCGTGTGCGAAACTGAGATTTTCAAGTGCGCCATGGATTCTGACAACGCTTTCACCAAACTCGTTTTACCTGCACCTGATGGCGCTGCAATGACAAATAAATTTCCTGAACTGTTGATCATGCACAAATCCTTCAATAATCCGTTTTATGTGTGAGAAAAAAAGAAGAAGGGTATCAGAGATCAGTGTGAGTGAGTGTACGTTGCTATATAATATCACTTAGGGCCCTCTAATACGCACACTCATACCTCACACTGATAACTTTCCGCGATCATAACAAATTTTGCAATCATACCAATAGCGATTATACTGTCGACTTTTTTAACACCCGAGAAAATCATGAGACCCAGTAAACGTACTGCTGATACATTGCGACCCATTTCATTTACGCGTGAATATACGAAACATGCAGAAGGTTCTGTATTAACGCAATTTGGTGACACGATTGTATTATGCAACGCGAGCGTGACAGATAGCGTACCGCGTTTTTTAAAAGATAATCGTCAAGGCTGGATCACTGCGGAATATAGTATGTTGCCACGCGCAACCAATACACGTACGGATCGCGAATCAACCCGCGGAAAACAAGGCGGTCGAACCGTTGAAATTCAACGTTTAATTGGCCGTTCATTGCGTGCTGCAATTGACTTATCAAAATTACCCGGCTTTTCAATCACCATTGATTGCGACGTGATTCAAGCCGATGGCGGCACACGCACCGCAGCCATTAGCGGCGCTTGCGTTGCGTTAATCGATGCCCTGCGTCACTGCCAAGAAAAAAAATGGATTTTAGATGATCCGCTCAAACACTTTGTTGCTGCCGTTTCTGTGGGCATTTTTAACGAACAACCTGTTTTAGATTTAGATTATGCGGAAGATTCTAAAGCAGAAACGGATATGAATGTTGTTATGACCGATGCAGGATCGTTTGTGGAAATTCAAGGGACCGCAGAAGGCAACGCGTTTCACGAACAAGAATTGCAGTCGTTGTTGGTGCTGGCAAAAAAAGGGATTGCAGAGATTATTGAGAAGCAGAAGGAGGTGTTGAGATAGAAGGCTGAGGATGCTCTTTTATTCGTAAACATTCGGCCAACCCAGTATCAAATCCCCTTAAATTTTAATTTTTTATCGAACAGATGGTGATGTTGTACGCTTACGACAAGCGCTACAGAATAAGCTTAAACGTACATCATAATGATTTTGAGGGATAAACTGTTAGATAATGTGATTAGGCTGAGGAAAATTGGAAAAAAAGTAGTCGGCCTTTGCGCGCGGGCGTTTTTCAGCATTTAATTCACCATTAAGCAAATCAGACTTAGTAATTTCACTCGGTCCTGATACAATGTTCTCATTAAAAAATAAACGTATCTGCTCGCGCATCATTACTCGAACAGCGAAAAACGACGATGTTGAGGCGATTCCCTCTCGCGGAGTGAGCAGTTACAAATAAACAACATGCGCACAAGGAGTCGAAGCTGCGCATTGATATTGCGAGCAATGCATGAAAAACCCGATGAAGCTAACACAAGGCGGCACAACCCAAGATTTTTTAAAAAAAAGAGACAGTACTCATGGTGTAGCCGCACAAGCTTCCGCTGCGTTTATCATTAAATTATTAAGAACTAATTATCCCGAGATTCAAACATCGGCGTTAACCACATATCGTCTCTGTTCGATGCCCTCTGCATGCTTTAGAAATGCTGATCAAGCACAAGGATCATTGGGCGCGCACATTAAGGGCACTATTCATGCTATCGAACAAGGAGAGACAGAAAAACCGCTTATTACAATGGAAGAAGAAAAAAATCCCAATATTGCAGCAACCATTAAATTGGTTGATTATGTTTTTCACTCCACTGATATACAAAAAGAAGATAAGCTTTGTATTTTGAGACAAATGCTATCGATTGCAGCAACACATCCTGGAACAAAAGACGAAAAAATATGGAACGCAAGTGAAGCGCACTGGAGTTGTAATTCTTTTTATGATCAAAAAACCAAAACAATTGAAAAAGTGACTGCCTGCCCTGCCGAAACACTCAATTTGGTGGCAGCAGCACTACAAGATAAAAAGCATTTTTTTTCAGCTGATCACAAAACCGCAAAAGAAGATTGCAAAAAACGATGCGGGTTGTTATGCAGCGTGTTATTAAAACTGGAAAAGATTTCAATCGAACTGGAACATCAAGTGTGTTCCACGGGTCGTCAGCATGAATTATTGTTTTTATTAAATCATACCTATCTTGATAAAGCGCGATCAGAGCATGATGCGACACCCATTGTATTGACAGAAGACATTGAATCATTTTTATTGGGCGCGCTGTCAACCCATGTTCGAACATCATTGTCCGCATTGGATGACAATAAACAACAAGCACTGATTGCAGCTTGGGTGTTGTTTAACAATCCAGCGCTTAACACAGCACCGAACAATGAGGACGCGCCTGAAGAAGAACACCCGCTAATTTCTTTTTTATGTCAATCACAGAAGCCCGTTGCAAACAGTAATGCTGCAGCAGCAGCTGCCTACCCACCAACCGCTCCAGACACGAAAGATCTCGTTATTTATTTAAAAGATGCCTGCGCGAGAATCGGTGTAAATCCAGAAGAAGAAAATATTAAAGAAAAAATTAACAACGTTGCTTCAAATGTTGCATATCTTGAGCCGCCCCACGAAGAAAAATGGTCGTCGATCAAATTTGCTGACACGCTTCTAAAAATTCAGCCATACGCTATAACATCATCAGACCTTTTGATGCGGCAAAGAAATGATGCATTGATTATTCTCCAAAACAACGTTAGAAAATTACTGGCTGCGATTACTTCTGAAGACAATGATGCTGCAATAGCCCTTTGTACATTGTCAACGCGAATGACCAATTTTTTTCAGTTAAATGAAGCTGCTTTGCATTTATTCAAATCCGCTTCTTTTACCGTTTTTTTTGAGGAAAAAGAAAGAGAATTTTTTGATGCAAGAAAAGATTATTACGCGCTGGTGTTGGTCCATTTTCGATCAAATATTGTTGACATAACCGATGATTTCAAAAATAAGAAAGCGCGATTCTTAATTGCAGAAGAAGCATTAAAAAAAGAACAGAACATTGAATTTGTTATCAACTGTTTTGCTGCTCTGGGATGTTATGGAATGCAGCATAATGATTTTTTTACCAGAATTACGGAAAACGCTGCCTTATATTTAGTAACAGATAAAACATTAGAATCATGGTATAGCAATCACGTTACTCAAGAAGATAGTGGACAGCAAACATGGTCACTGTCCCCTTATGAAATTAATCGTATTTTGCTGCATGCGCTAGCATACCATCCTCATTCATGGACCACAGCATTTTGTCAGACACTGAAATTGATTGTTGACTGGCTCCTAATGCCGGTCAATCCAAGTGATTCTGATGCTTTTGTGCAAACACAGCTTAAAAA
>Ga0155584_1081_pt1 | contig 15985 bp, 29 predicted proteins | sample RifCSPhighO2_12_FD_107241 | JGI IMG/M metagenome (GOLD analysis project Ga0155584, IMG submission 107241) | Gammaproteobacteria bacterium RIFCSPHIGHO2_12_FULL_40_19
CGACGGAAAAACCAAAACACAAACCTTTCTCGAGTGATGATTTTCTTTCAGGAGATAGTGGATTACCAACAATTTCCAGATAAGCAATTATTGCTTTGGTTATTTTGTTCTGCGAAATATCGTGAGTGCCGGGCATAATTAATTTTCCATCATAAACAAAAACTTTATATGCTTACGGATTTAAAATTCCTGTTGCTGTCTTATTAGCAAGTCTCAGCGAATACAAACAAGAACAGAGATTAAGTATCGTTGCATCCTATTAAGCATCCTATTATAGGGACGTTATTTTAAGGTAATATTAATACCAGGGAAAAATTGCGCGTGCGAATTGCCCAGCAATTCACCTAACCGAAACAGGGTTTTTTGAGGGTCAAAAACCCCCACGTTGACCAGTAATTCACCTAACTTTAATAGAGAGATGTTTTTGAGTTCCTCATTCCTGTTTTTAACAGCAAAACACCTCAAAAACTACTGCAAGCAATAGGCGGCTACGCTTGCGCAATCAGAAGACCGGCGTCACTTTTTCAAAAAATAGAAATGGATCCCGTTTTTGTCGTCGACGCCGCCATACTTGGGAAAAAAGACATAGTGATGAACATATTGCGCGCTGATCCATCGTATTTATTGAAAAAAGCAAAGGTTAAAAATTCAGTGGGTGTTGAATATGACGTTACGCCTTTGCAAGCTGCCATTATGACCACTGACATTCAGATGGCTGAAAAAATGAAGAGGGGTTTTGAGCGTCTCACCGCTGATTTAAATGATCAGCCGATTGACGGTATTGCTGAAATGCATCGGCAAATCAAAGACATTTATCTAAAAAGCTTGCGGAGTTTGCAACCTGATACACAAGTGTCAGAAAGCGATGACATCAGCGTTATTATTGGGGCGCACAACCAAGCCCAAGAAGCTAACGCGTTTGATTTTAAACCTTACGTTGAGGCTATTCTCGCTGCATCGCAAGCAGAATTAGATGTTGTGATGCAGCTCATTAATACTAAACCTTCAGAAGAAGCGGCTCAGGTGGCGGCATCGACAGGAGTTTCTGTCACTCAAACAGATGAAGCCCGCGCAAAATCGTTTGATGAACTCACGCTGGTCGAAAAATTAAATCGCTTTCGAGAAGAATTCGTTCTCCACATGCAAAATGAGATTATTTTTAATCCAAACCATATTTTGAAAAGTTTAGAACATAACGGGACGACCTGGGGTAAAGTTGGTAAGGATGGTGTTACGGATCCAGAGTATAAAAAGCGCACAGTGATTTTCTCTCAATTGGTAGGATGGGCGCAGCGAAAAGCGGCTGAACCCGTAAAACAAGATATCCGCCAGGGCACTTGGTATTTGACTGAAGAAAAAGAGCTACACAAACGCCCGGCTCGTTTTGACCTTGATTGGAGTGCTCATTTTTTTAATATTGTTCGGAATCCCCCTTTTGATGATGTCTCTCTTGTTCATTCGGCTTCTACTGAGGGCTGGGGATTTAAATTTGCGTTGCGCGGCATCGGCGCTCGCGGGCCGTTCTGCGCGCCCTCTTCTCGCTGTTTTCAAAACTTATGTCGAGCAAAAACAACAAGCTTGGAGAACTTATGCAGCAGAGCCGGCGAGTGCGGCCACCAAACGGCGGTTGCGTAATGCAATAGAGCAAAACTGTTGAAGCAGCAAAGCGGGATTTTCTGCCGCCTCGTTATCCCCACCACGCAATGCAGTGACCTGAGTATAACGTGTGTGACTCGATAAAACTGACAACATCATGCTACCCAAAATATCTCAAACACTCGATGCATTGTTGCTCGTAAAAATTACTATGCTTCTTGACGATCAACGATTTCGATCAAAGCCATTGGCGCATTATCACCGGTACGAAAGCCACATTTCAAAACACGCAAATATCCACCAGGGCGTTTTACGTGACGCGGTCCCAATTGAGTAAACAATTTTGCAACTGCTGCTTGGTCGCGTAGGCGTGAAAATGCCAAACGACGATTTGCAACACTGTCATTTTTAGAAAGCGTAATTAAGGGCTCAACATAACGACGCAATTCTTTTGCCTTTATTAACGTTGTTTTGATCAACTCATGTTTTAATAAAGAAGCAGACATATTACGAAACATAGCCTTGCGATGACTTGTGTTACGATTTAATTTTTTTCCACTTTTGCGATGGTGCATTGTTCTCTACCTTTATTTGTCGCTTCGCGAATTACGCTGAGGATATTCACTAAATTACTTAATTCTTCTACACAGCGCTTACTTATCCAGCATCTCAGCAAGAGGCCATGGTTCAATAATCATTCCTAACGACAAACCACGCTGCGCCAAAACACTTTTAATTTCAAGCAAAGATTTCTTACCTAAATTAGGTGTCTTTAAAAGATCATGTTCTGATCTTTGAACAAGATCACCAATGTAATAAATATTTTCAGCTTTCAAACAATTTGCTGCACGAACCGTTAATTCCAAATCATCCACTGGACGTAACAATAATGGATCAACTTGGTTCTTGTGTTGTCTTGGTCTTGTTGCAATTTCATGTTGCAAATCAACAAACGAGGACAACTGCTGCTGTAAAATTGCTGCTGCGTAACGTATCGATTCTTCAGGATCCAAAGTACCATCCGTTTCTAAATCGATAATTAATTTATCCATATCGGTACGATTTTCAACACGTGCATTTTCTACTTGATAAGCGACACGTTTTACAGGAGAAAAAGACGCATCTAATACCAAGACACCAATAGGACGTGTGTTTTGATAAACTAATTCACGCATCGTCGCTGGTTGATATCCACGACCCAACATGACTTTCAAATTCATGTTGATTTCACCTTCTTGTGTCAAATGTGCAATCACGTGATGTGGATTTACAATCTCAACACCGTTTTCTAGCGTGATATCCGCAGCAGTTACAGGTCCCTGACCTTTTTTACGTAAAGTTAAATTAACTTCGTTCAAATTATCTAAACGAATCGCTAATCCTTTCAGGTTTAATAAAATGTCTACAACATCTTCTCTAACACCTGGTATTGTGCTGTATTCATGGAGTACTTTATCCATTTGGACCTCAACAACGGCAGCACCAGGCATCGAGGAAAGTAAAATACGACGTAATGCATTGCCCAAAGTGTGACCAAATCCACGCTCAAAAGGTTCTAATACTATTTTGTGATGCGTAGGAGAAATATTTTGTACTTGAATCGCATTTGGCGTTAAAAATGTTTTATAAATATCCTGCATCTTATGCCTCTTTAGATCGTTGCTCTTCCGCTTGCAAAAGCTTACGGTTATTTGCTAAAGGGACAATTCAGTGTGAACTGCCCCGATTGAGATATTACTTCGAATACAATTCGACTACTAAGCTTACTTTAAATTCAGGCGGTAACTGATCCATATCTGGAAAAGCCTTATAAACACCAGAAAATGCTTTCGAATCTACATCTACCCATGAAATCGTTTCACGCTGTTGCGATAAATCAACCGCTGCAGAGATACGCAATTGTTTTTTTGCTTTTTCACGGATAGAAACCACATCACCTGGCTTGACTGAATAGGAAGGAATATTCACCACATGCCCATTCACTAAAATCGATTTATGCGAAACTAACTGTCTCGCTTCTGCACGTGTAACAGCAAATCCCATGCGATAGACTACATTGTCCAAACGAGATTCAAGCAAACGTAATAAATTTTCACCTGTTGATCCCTTGATGCGTTCTGCTTCTTGGTAATACAAACGGAATTTCTTTTCCAAAACACCATAGTAACGACGGATCATTTGTTTCATACGTAACTGGGTTGCGTAATCGGTCACACGACCACGACGCTGCCAATGCTGCCCAGGAGTTCGGTCAAATTTACACTTTGTATCGATATCTCTAATACCGCTCTTCAAACCCAAATCGGTTTTTTCGCGTCTTGCTAATCGACACTTCGGTCCCAAATACTTTGCCATAGATAACCCCAAATAAAATGACTTGCTTCACAAATAGCTACCGGCACTAACGCACGGCTCTGTGTTGTTTATACTCTTCGCTTTTTACGTGGTCGACAACCGTTATGCGGTAAGCAAGTTGTATCAACCAATCGTATGATTTCCAAACCTGAATTACGCAATGCACGTACTGCTGAGTCCCTACCAGCACCAGGTCCACTCACATTAATCACAACGCGTCTTAGTGAAAACTCTTCAATTGCTTTTTTAGCAACAGTTTCTGCAGCCAATTGTGCAGCAAACGGAGTTCCTTTTCTCGATCCTTTAAAACCAGAACGCCCAGCAGATCCCTGACACAGGACATCGCCAGATGGCGTGCTAATCGAAACCATCGTGTTATTAAATGTTGCCTGAATATGAGCAACACCTTCAGATATTTTTCGCTTTGCCTTTTTTTTGACTGTAGTCATTACTTACTAACCTTCTATGAAATCATTTATTGTGAACGAATTGCCTTACGCTTACCCTTACGTGTACGCGCATTTGTTCTTGTTCTCTGACCACGCACTGGTAAGCCCTTACGATGGCGAATACCAACGTAACAGCCCAAATCCATTTTACGCTTAATGTGTATAGAAACTTCACGTCGCAAATCGCCTTCTACAACGAATCTTGCTACCTCAGTACGCAACAAATCTAATTCTGCTTCAGATAACGCACTCACCTTTGATGCGGGATTCACACTCGCCGCTACACAAATTTTTTCCGCACGTGTTGGACCAATACCATAAATCGACTGTAGTCCAACTCTGATATGCTTCTGAGCTGGAATATTCACACCAGCAATACGAGCAACCGCCATACTTATTAACTCCAGATTTTAATCACTTAGCTCTAGACAGAAAAGCCGCCTAGAATACCGCTCACTACCCCAAATTGCAAGCATAAATCAAAACATTTCTTCAGCGAAACAATCAGTTAAAATCCCCAATTATTCGCGCTAAAAGTCATCAACCTTGACGTTGTTTGTGTCTGCTATCTTTGCAAATTACACGTACCGCTCCATTGCGGCGAATAATTTTGCAATTACGACAAATTTTCTTTATCGATGCTCTTACCTTCATATCACACACCCCTAACATTCAACTTTAACGAATCAAACCTAATTTTGAGCCCTTTGACCTAGACTTTTTCATCAACGACTCATATTGATGACTCATTAAATGCGCCTGAACTTGTGCCATAAAATCCATGAGCACAACCACCACAATCAACAAAGAGGTACCGCCAAAATAAAACGGTACATTCCATCCTAAAATCAAGAACTCTGGTAATAAAGCAACCAGAGCTAAATAAATAGAACCTACCAAAGTCAGACGCGTCATAATGAGATCAATGTAATTCGCTGTCTGTTCACCCGGACGAATTCCAGGAATAAATGCACCCTGCTGTTTTAAGTTATCAGCCGTTTCTTTGGGGTTAAACACGAGTGCAGTATAAAAAAAGCTAAAGAAAATCACTGCTACTGCAAACACAATCATATAAGCGGGTTGCCCAAACGATAAAGCAAGCGAGAATTCATTCAACCATCCAAAACCTTTAGCAGTACCAATAAATTTAGCAATCGCACCAGGAAACAAAATAATACTTTGCGCAAAAATAGGAGGAATAACCCCTGCCATATTAATCTTTAAAGGTAAATGACTTGTCTGAGCTGCATACAAACGGTTTCCTTGCTGACGCTTCGCATAGTTAATGGAAATGCGGCGCTGTGCACGTTCAAAATATACGACAACCAAGGTTACTGCGGTAACAACAACCACAAGCAATATCAAAGTAATAACCTGCATCTGACCTTGTCTCACCTGATTCATCACTTGCGCTATAGCTGAGGGGAAACGCGCAACAATACCAGAGAAAATAATAAGAGAAATGCCATTACCAACACCACGCTCAGTCATCTGCTCACCCAACCACATGATAAACATGGTGCCGGTCACTAAAGTGATAATCGATTCAACATAAAATGTAATATTGGGATCAATAGCAGTATTGCTGCTCACCAACCATCTAGTAATAAAGAAAGCTTGGATAACCGATAAACCTAACGTCAAATAACGTGTATATTGGTTTATCTTACGACGTCCCGCTTCACCTTCCTTTTTAATTTGAATTAACTTCGGCGATACGGTACCGTACATTTGAACAACAATGGAGGCAGAAATATAAGGCATAATACCTAGCGCAAAGATGGTCATTCGACTCAGGGCACCGCCGGAAAACATGTTAAACATACCCAATAAGCCATTTTCATTTTGCTGAAACAGCCTTGCTACTGCATCTGGGTTAAGACCTGGCACTGGTATGTAAGAACCAATACGAAAAACGATAATGCCGATCAAAACAAACAGTAGTCTCCGTTTTAGCTCGCTCAATCCTCCGGATTGTAGGCCTGCACCTAATTTTGCCGTACTTCTCATTGAATTCCCGATATCAGACACGAAGATTCGCGTCACATCATGTTATTGTACACTTCCACCAGCTGCTTCTATCGCTTTTTTTGCACCCGCTGTTACTCTAACACCACGTAAAGTAATTGGTTTTTTAATTTCACCTGAGGCAAATACTTTTGCAGTTTTGATTGCAGCAGTAATTAAATTTGCTGATTTCAAAACACTCATATCAACAACACTTTCAGTGAGTTTATTTAATTCGCTCAGACGAATTTCTGCGGTAACCATCGCCTTTCGTGAAGCAAAACCAAATTTTGGCAAACGACGTTGCAATGGCATTTGGCCACCTTCAAAGCCTGGTTTGTGTGAACCACCTGCACGAGCATGTTGACCTTTGTGACCACGACCACTGGTTTTTCCCAAACCGGAGCCAACCCCACGACCTAAACGTTTTTTAGGACACTTTGCACCAAATGCTGGCTTAATTGTATTTAAAAACATGTCAGACTTCCTCTACCTTTAACAAGTAAGCGACTTTATCGATCATTCCACGGTTAGCGGGTGTATTTTCGACAACTACTTCATCGCGAATACGACGTAGTCCTAGACCCTTAACACATTCAGCATGATTTGGTTTTCTTCCATACTTACTATGCAACAAGGTTACTTTTAATTTTTGATTTGCTTTTTTACTTTGCGCCATTTTTCTTTCCTACCAGGTCCTTAACTGATTTACCGCGTTTTTTCGCAGCTAGTTCTGGCGTCAACATTTCAGTTAATCCCTTAATGGTTGCACGAACCACATTCACGGGATTTGTTGAGCCCACATTTTTAGCTAAAATATTATGTACACCCATTACTTCAAATACTGCACGCATTGCACCGCCAGCAATGACTCCTGTACCTTCAGATGCAGGCAATAACAAGACTTTGCTAGCACCATGTCTTGCACGCACTTCATGATAAAGTGTTGTTCCGTGCAATTGAACGTGAACCATACTACGACGCGCTGCTTCTGTTGCCTTCTGAATGGCTACTGGCACTTCTTTTGCCTTGCCTTGACCTAGACCAATCTTACCTTGTCCATCACCAGCAACAACTAATGCAGAAAAACCAAACACACGTCCGCCTTTAACTACTTTAGCTGTTCTTCTCACGTTAACTAGCTTGTCTATAAAGCCATCTGTTAACTGATTTTCTGTTGCGTTCTGAGTTGCCATATAAACTACCTTTTAAAATTCAAGTCCACCTTCACGAGCTGCATCCGCCAACGCTTTTACACGACCATGATAACGGTATCCAGAACGATCAAATGCTAACTTTTCAATACCTGCTTCTATACAACGTTTTGCCAGTAGCGTACCTGTCAATGCAGCAGCATTCGCATTTCCTGTGTGACTATCTGCAGTTTGTATTTCCTTATCCAAAGTTGAAGCGGACGCTAAAACTTTTGATCCACAGGGTGTAAATACTTGTGCATAAATATGATTTGCTGAGCGATAAACGCTTAAACGATTGACACCCAAACGACGTATATTGTGTCGAGTACGACCAGCTCTTCTTATGCGTGAGTCTTTTTTGTTTAGTGTAGTCATTATTTCTTCTTACCCTCTTTCAAGATCACTTGTTCGTTTTCATAACGAATACCTTTTCCTTTATATGGTTCAGGTGGTCGCACAGAACGAATATTTGCAGCAACTTGACAAACCATGTGCTTATCAGCACCTTTCAGTACGATTTCTGTATTTGTTGGTGCTTCAACCGTTACGCCTTTTGGCATTTCTATAACCATGGGGTGAGATAAGCCCACAGATAAATCCAATGAATTCCCTTGAACCTTGGCACGATACCCTACGCCAACCATCAACAATTTCTTTGTAAAACCTGTAGATACGCCATTAACCATGTTTTGCAAAATTGCTCTAATGGTTCCAGCTAAAGCATCTGATTCAGTAGAATCATTAGCTGCCGTTACTTTAATATGTCCTTCACTGTGTACAACATTAACAAGTGCTGGCACTACTTCCTTTAATTCACCTAACTTACCCTTAACCAACACATCAGCGCCTGAAATTTTCACATCAACGCCAGTCGGGATTTTAATAGGGTTTTTTGCGACTCTACTCGCCATCCGAATTCTCCTAGCTCACTATACACAAAACTTCGCCGCCTAAGCCCATCTGACCCGCAACTTGTGCAGTCATAACGCCTTTTGACGTAGAAACGATGGCTACACCCAAACCATTTTCAACATCTGGTAAATCATTTTTCGCTTTATACACGCGCAAGCTCGAACGACTTACTCTTTCTAAGCGACGAATAACTGGCGTACCTTGATAATACTTTAGCCCTACGGTCATCCAAGGATTACCATCTTTTTCTTCTTCAGAAAAACCTAAAACGTAACCTTCGTCCTGCAATACTTTTGCGATTGCAATTTTTATTTTTGACTTCGGCATACCAACTGTTTGTTTCGAAACAGCCTGAGCGTTTTTAATTCTCACCAGCATGTCAGCTATTGGATCTTGTATACTCATATTCCCCACTCACCATTACAAAGCTTAAAATTTTACCAGCTTGCTTTTCTCAAACCTGGTACATCACCACGCATCGCCGCTTCACGAAGATGGATTCTACATAATCCAAAACGTCTCAATGTTCCCTTGCCTCTACCGCACTGTCTACAACGATTACGTACGCGTACCGGGCTTTCATTGCGACGGCGCTTTTGAAGCTTATCTACCGCTTCTTCACGATTATCTTCATCAATGCGAATCGTTTCCTTCAACGCATTTCTTGTGCTTTTCATACGTTCAACAAGTTCTTTTCTTCTTTGATTACGTATAATCACACTTGTCTTTGCCATAACACATCTACCCTTTTAGTGGAAATCCAAACGCTTTTAACAAAGCGCGCGCTTCATCGTCAGTTTTTGCAGTCGTTGTAATGGTAATATCCATACCACGAATTCTATCAATTTTGTCATATTGAATTTCAGGAAATACAATTTGTTCTTTAATTCCCAAACTATAATTTCCTCTACCATCAAACGACTTAGCACTAAAGCCACGAAAATCGCGAATACGCGGTATCGCAATTGAAATCAGACGTTGCAAAAATTCGTACATTTTTTGGCGACGCAATGTTACCTTACAACCAATAGGATAATTGTCACGAATCTTAAAACCAGCAATCGATTTTTTAGATAATGTCGTTACAGGTTTTTGACCAGCAATTTTAGACATATCATCGAGCGCAAAATTGATAACTTTTTTGTCATCAACAGCTTCACCCAAACCCATATTGATCGTGATTTTAGTGATCCTTGGAACTTCCATGACGCTCGTATAATTAAACTCTTTTTTAAGTTTTTTTACGATTTCATCAGAATATTTTTTTTGTAGCGCAGCATTCATTTCAATAATCCAATATTACTTAAAGAACTAACCAACCGAATCAACCAATTCATTATTTGATTTAAAATAACGAACTTTTTTAGATTTTTCGCCCGCATTTTTAGCTTCAATAATTTTGAAACCTACTCTATCAGCTTTGTTAGTTATAGGATTTAGCAAAGCAAGATTAGACAAATGTATCGGAGATTCCTTCTCAACAATTCCACCTTGTACCCTTAACTGAGGATTTGGTTTCACATGTTTTTTGATCATATTAACACCTTCAACCAAGGCGGTATCACAATCCACAATCTTGACCACTTTTCCTGACCGTCCTTTATCTTTGCCGGTCAAAACTACAACCATATCGTCTCTTTTGATTTTTTTCATTGCTAGTCACACCAAAAAATAAATTAGAAACTACAGCACTTCGAGTGCTAACGAAACAATCTTCATAAAATTAGTCGAACGCAATTCACGTGTAACGGGTCCGAAAATACGTGTACCCACTGGTTGCTGTTGGTTATTCAGGATAACTACAGCGTTCGTATCAAAACGAATAACTGAACCGTCTGGACGACGAACACCTTTTCGTGTACGTACAACAACAGCGTTCATTACCTCACCCTTTTTTACTTTGCCGCGAGGTATTGCTTCCTTAATACTGACCTTAATTACGTCTCCAACGTAGGCATATCGTCTTTTCGAACCGCCCAACACTTTGATACATTGAACTCGACGCGCACCACTATTGTCTGCAACTTCGAGTACGGTTTGTACTTGTATCATCTCAAAAACCCCTGAAAATTATGTTTTTTTAAAACTTATGTTTCTTTAAGCTTGTCTTAGAAGTTTATTTTTTTACTTCCACCAAAACCCATGACTTAGTTTTAGAAATAGGGCGACATTCTTGAATCATCACTACATCACCTGCACGACATGTATTATTCTCATCATGGATATGCAACTTAGTAGAACGTTTAACAAATTTGCCATATTTTGGATGCTTCACACGACGCTCAACAAGTACTGTAGCGCTTTTATGCATTTTATCGCTAACAACCATCCCCGTCAGAGTGCGGATTATCTTTTTTCTTTCTTCGCTCATTACTTTCAACCAGTTAAGTTACAGTTTGAATAAATAAATTTATTTACTTCCCAAATCTCGCATCCTTTCAGAGGCGTCTCTATAAATCTATAAACTTTTTAAAATGGTTTTAATACGCGCAACATCTTTACGCACTTTCTTAAACAAATGGTGCTTTGGTGCCTCTGTCATTCCTTTATGCATTCTGAGCTGAAATTGCTCCTGCAAAAGCGATAACACCATTTCATTTAATTCTTTTTTTGTTTTTTTTCTAAGTTCTGTCGCTTTCATAATCACATCACCGTTCTTTGAACAAAAACCGATTTCAACGGTAACTTAGCAGCAGCTCGCGCAAATGCCTCGATCGCTACTTCTTTTGGAATTCCATCGAGTTCGAACATAACACAACCAGGTTTCACTTCAGCGACCCAATATTCCACGTTACCTTTACCTTTACCTTGACGTACTTCAAGTGGTTTTTTACTAATTGGTTTGTCAGGGAAAATGCGAATCATCACTTTTCCACCACGTTTAATATGGCGTGAAATTGCTCGTCTCGCTGCTTCAATTTGACGTGCAGTTATACGACCACGATCTGTTGCCTTTAAACCATACTCACCAAAACAGACTGTATTACAAGACGTTGCTACGCCACGGTTTCTGCCTTTAAATGCCTTTCTATATTTTCGCGCCTTTGGCTGCAGCATGCGATTATTCCTCTGTCCGCCCTAAACTTTGATCTCAATTTACACGCATTTCGCGTGCAGTTAACCTACTTAGATAATCGGATTTACTTTTTAGTTTCCGTTACATCTACCGACATTACTTCCATTTGATCGCTTTCGCCCGCTTGGATTTCACCTTTGTAAATCCAAACTTTAACCCCAATAATTCCGTAGGTTGTTTTTGCAACAGCCGTAGCATAATCAATGTCAGCCCTAAAAGTATGTAATGGAACTCGTCCTTCGCGAGCCCATTCATTACGTGCTATTTCAGCACCACCCAAACGTCCACTTAAAGAAACTTTAATTCCTTGAGCACCATGACGCATGGTGGATTGCATTGCCCTTTTCATAGCACGGCGGAACATAATACGCCTTTCTAGTTGTTGCGCAACTGTTTCAGCGACTAACTTTGCATCTAATTCTGGTTTGCGAATTTCTTCGATTGTGATATGCACAGGCACATTCATAATCTTCGAAACTTCTTGTCGCAATGTGTCAACGTCTCCACCTTTTTTGCCGATAATAACGCCTGGACGCGCAGAATGAATTGCAATTTTTGCATTGCGCGCAGGGCGATCAATCTGAATTCGAGATACTGAAGCACCTGCTAGCTTTTTCATCAAGTATTCTCTTACTTTCAGATCAGCATTCAAATAATCCGCATACTCAGAGTGCGCGAACCACATTGATTTCCACGTTTCAGTAATCCCAAGTCGTATACCGGTTGGATTAACTTTTTGACCCATTTACTTCTCCAAACTCTTTATAAACTTTCAACACATAAATAATTTATTGGTTTTACATGTTTGCCAAAATCACAGTGATATGACAACTTCTCTTTAAAATTTGATTTCCACGTCCTCTTGCTCTCGCGTGAAAACGTTTCATAACCGGACCTTCGTCAACAAAGATTGTTTTCACAACCAAGTCATCTAGATCAACACCTTCATTTTCTTCAGCATTTGCGATTGCTGAATCAACAACTTTTTTTACTAATTTTGCTGCTTTTTTTGGACTAAATTGCAGCAACTCAACAGCGGATTCTGCAGATAACCCACGAATTTGATCTGCGACCAAACGCGCTTTCTGCGCTGAAATACCGGCGCGAATTAATTTAGCTGACACTTCCATCACTTACCCTCTTGTTCTTACTCTTTTGTAGCGACTTTACGGTCACCTGAGTGCGCACGAAACGTACGCGTTACTGCAAATTCACCTAACTTATGGCCAACCATATTTTCACTGATATAGACAGGTACATGTGCTCTGCCATTATGAATAGCCATTGTTAATCCAATCATCTCAGGCACAACCATTGAGCGTCTCGACCAAGTTACTACCGGACGTTTCGAGCCTTCTTTATGCGCTTTTTCAACCTTTTTTCGTAGCGAAACATCTACAAATGGACCTTTCTTTACTGATCTTGGCACAATTCAACCCTCACCTATTTTTTACGTCGATCACGAATAATCATCTTACTCGTAAACTTATTCTTTCTTGTTTTGTAGCCTTTAGTAGGTACGCCAGTTGGACTAACCGGATGACGTCCACCAGACGTTTTACCTTCACCACCACCATGCGGGTGATCAACAGGATTCATTGCGACACCCCGAACTGTTGGTCGAATACCGCGCCATCTTGCAGCACCGGCTTTACCCAAAGAACGTAAATTATGCTCTGAATTAGATACTTCACCAATCGTCGCACGACAATCAATAAGTACTTTTCTCATCTCACCTGATCGTAAGCGTAGAACAGCATAAGCGCCTTCTTTCGCCGCCAGTTGCGCTGAAGTCCCTGCGCTACGTATCATTTGTGCACCTTTTCCAGGCTTAAGTTCGATGCAATGTACAGTAGAACCTAAGGGGATATTTTGTAATCGGATGCAATTACCAGGCTTGATCGGTGCATTTTCACCAGAAATTACTTCATCACCTGCAGACAATCCTTTTGGCGCAATAACGTAACGTCTTTCACCATCCGAATAAAGCAACAGTGCTAAATGCGCACTACGATTTGGATCGTATTCTAAACGCTCTACTTTCGCAGAAATGCCATCTTTATCACGCTTGAAATCTACCATACGATAATGTCTTTTATGACCACCGCCGCGACGTTCAACTGTAATTCGACCAACGTTGTTACGACCATTGGTACGATTTTTAGGTAATAACAAAGCGCTACAAGGCTTCCCTTTATGTAACTCAGGATTAACCACTTTGACTAAAAATCGACGCCCTGCTGACGTTGGCTTTGACTTCACTAAAGGCATTTCAAATCACTCCAAATCTAAACTGTTTTCGCTATGCGATATTAATTTCTTGCCCAGCTTGTAACACAACATATGCTTTTTTCCAAGATGCTCTACGACCTACGGCTCGTCCTTGCTTAATTGCTGCAGCACCTTTCACGTTTGTCACGTTGACATCTTTAACCTTAACCTTAAAAAGTTCTTCAACAGCGCTTTTAATTTCGTATTTGTTTGCAGTTCTTCCTACTTTAAAAACATATAGTGATGCACTAGACGCAGCCTTTTCAGAAAGATGCGGCGCTAGCAGGACTTTTAACAATTTTTCTTTTCTCACGCCAAATCTCCTTGGAGCTTTTTCAACGCTTCTACCGTTATCAGTATCTTTTCAAATGAAAGTAAACTGAGGGGATCAACCTGTTTGTAATCACACACTGCTACGTGATGCAAATTTCGTGACGCTAAATAGAGATCACGAGATTCTTCGGAGTTTACAATCAAAACATTATCTAAATTCAACCCTTTCAAATAACTAACTAATTCCTTTGTTTTAGGAGCCGGCAAGTTTATATCATTTGTTAGAACAAATCGATCTTGACGTACCAATTCTGACAAAATAATTTTTAGTCCTTTTTTGTACATCTTTTTGTTGAGCTTTTGCTCAAAGCTACGCGGCTGAGCTGCAAATGTAACACCACCGCCACGCCAAATAGGACCGCGGGTTGTTCCCGCACGAGCACGCCCAGTACCTTTTTGTTTCCAAGGCTTTATACCACCGCCCCTAACTTCTGCACGCGTTTTTTGTGCTTTAGAACCTTGGCGTCCCCCTGCCATATAAGCAGTCACAACTTGATGCACTAAACCTTCATTGTACTCACAACCAAATACTTCATCTGAAATATCGATTGAAGCGCCACCATTTACTTGTAATTTCATTTAGCCGCCCCTTTTTTAGATTTCACAGTAGGCTTCAACACAACATATCCGCCTGGCGCTCCAGGAATTGCGCCTTTAATTAAGACGCAGTTCAGTTCTTTATTTACTTGAACAACTGTTTGGTTAATTGCGCTACGCGGTACATTTCCCAAATGACCTGCCATTTTTTTACCTTTGAATACACGTCCTGGCGTTTGACGTTGTCCAGTAGAACCATGGGCACGATGTGACAAAGAGTTACCGTGTGTTGCATCTTGCATTGTAAAGTGATGTCGTTTAATTACGCCGGCAAAACCTTTACCTTTTGTAATACCCTGGATATCTATATATTGACCTTCTGCAAATATGTCAACCGACAGAGAATCACCCACTTTTACTGCCGATAAATCTGATTCTTCTACTCGGAATTCACGAACAATTATTCCCGCCTCTACACCTGCTTTTGCAAAATGACCAGCCATAGGTTTGCTGACATGTGAAGACTTTTTGTTTCCAGTCGTCACTTGAATAGCAGTATAGCCATCCACGTCATTTGTTTTAATTTGTGTGACACGATTGGGAACAATCTCAATTACAGTAACAGGAATAGATTCACCCGCCTCTGTAAACACGCGTGTCATACCTCGTTTTTGACCAACTAATCCGAACGACATTTTCTTACTCCAAAATATATATGGGTCGCATACAACGTTTTAAATTATTCAACGCTAATTTGAACATCAACCCCAGCCGCCAAATCCAGCTTCATCAATGCATCGACTGTTTTATCGGTAGGTTCTAAAATATCAACCATGCGTTTGTGCGTTCTAATTTCGTACTGATCTCTCGCATGTTTATCTACGTGCGGTGAAATCAATACAGTGTATCTTTCAATTTTTGTTGGTAACGGAATCGGTCCTATAATCCGTGCGCCGGTACGTTTTGCTGTATTGACGATCTCTCTAATAGAACGATCAATCAGTTTGTGGTCAAATGCCTTTAACCTAATTCTGATACGTTGATTATTGTTCACAAGTGCCATAATGTTCTTTCCAAGTTCAATAAAATAAAACAGTTTAAGTGTGATGTATCACAGTGTGAGTAACCGATACTCACACTGATAACTGATTCCCGATATCTTCTAAGCAATAATCTTCGCTACAACGCCGGCACCTACCGTACGACCACCTTCTCGAATCGCAAATCGTAAGCCATCTTCCATTGCAATCGGG
>Ga0155584_1018_pt1 | contig 15968 bp, 17 predicted proteins | sample RifCSPhighO2_12_FD_107241 | JGI IMG/M metagenome (GOLD analysis project Ga0155584, IMG submission 107241) | Gammaproteobacteria bacterium RIFCSPHIGHO2_12_FULL_40_19
AAAATCAGATGCCAAAATTGATCACGATTTCGACATTGGGTGACAACTAGATAGGCATGAAAAAAATGCGCGGCGCTTTAAAAGGGATGACCACAACACTGGCGCGGGACAAGGATCGGTAGCGTAAGCTCTGAGCAGCGCGAGTGCCTTTTTTGATTCGGATTACTTCAATCGCGCAATATGATTTTCTAATGCTTCGATTTTTTCGAGCATATCAATCAGCAATCCAATGCCTGCTAAATTCACTTCGCACTCATAATAAAAATTACGCGCTAATTTCGCACGCTTTAAGCAAAGATGATCAAACGCCCAATCATCTCGTGATGAACCTTTGGGTTGAATAATGTGGTATTCGATTAATTGCACAATTAAATCATTATCAGCATGTATGGCACGACAAATTTCTTCGAAGCTTAATGCATTATTTTCATCGATAACGGTGATTGATATATTTTTCATCAGGATGCCCTCGGATTAAATGGCATTTCATTTTTCATTTGTTCGTATAATTTTTTTTGTACTTCTGTTTTTGGTTCAGGAATATGAATCGATAAGGTGACATATTGATCACCCGCAGGATTACCCGGTAAACCACGTCCTTTTAATCGTATTTTTTGGCCTGTTTGAGAGTGACTGGGTAATGTGAAGGCGATTTTTCCACCCAATGTGGGCACTTCAATTTTTTCACCGAGCGCTGCTTCCCAAGGGGTGACGGGTAAATTCAAATACACATTTTTTTTATCTATGGAAAATTGGGGATGTTTTTCAATCGTAATTTCAAGGTACAAATCACCGTTTTTTCCGCCATTTAATCCAGGTGAACCTTGCCCAGACAATCGAATGCTTTGTCCGTTTGTGATTCCCGCAGGAATTTTAATATTGAGTTGACGTTTGTTTTTGCCTTGTAATAATTCAACACGACGTTCACCGCCACGAAACGCTTCTTCCAGTGTTATATTTATTTTGCTGTGTTGATCTTCGCCGTCTTGTGGAAAAGTGTGTTGTTGACGGGCGCCTCGTGCTTGTTGTCCAAAGAGCGATTCAAAAAAATCACTGAAATCCGCTTGATTGTGTTGTTGTGATTGATGTTTGTGTTGATGCGCGTTTTGATATTTCCAATTGGGCGGCGGTGTAAATGAATCACCTGCTTGATGTGAACCCATCTGATCATACGCTTTGCGTTTTTCAGGATCTTTCAATACTTCATAGGCTTCTTTCATCGATTTGAATTTTGTTTCTGCGTCTTTTTCCTTGCTGACGTCAGGATGATATTTACGGGCTAAGCGACGATATTGTTTTTTGATTTCATCCTCAGTTGCCGTCTTTGAAACGCCGAGTATGTGATAATAATCTTGAAATTCCATAGCAATGACTTTATTTATTTAAGCAATTGATAGATTTTAACATGAATGGGATTTTTGAAATAGCGTGCTACTAATGGATTTCATGCATGTGGATTTCGGTCAAATATGTCAATTTCACACACACGATTTGAACTGAATTAATCCGATGTTAAGTATTTTGACGGAGCAAGCGTATAATCAAATGAGTTTGCTTAAGCAAGGATGAATCAATGCGTTATGTTCAATGGAGTGCGATGTTGTTGTTCTGTGGATTATCTGCTTGTTCCTCAGATCATAAGCTACATTTATTGGGGTACGTCGAAGGGCGTTATGTTTATTTATCATCCCCTGTTTCAGGTCAACTCATTCAATTAGCGGTGCAAAAGGGTGAAACGGTGAAGGCCAATCAACTGGCGTTTCAATTGGATCCACAGCCGGAATTATCGCAATTGAAAAATGCACAAGCTAAGGTGGTGTTAACTGAAAAAATGCTGGCACGTAATCAAGAGTTGCGAAGAACCAATGCGATAGGTCAAGCGGCATTAGATGCTTCTGTGCAGGAACATGATTCTGCGGTTACGCAAGTCACGCAATATCAGTGGATGGTCTCGCAAAAAAGAATGCAATTTGCACGAGCGGGTTTTGTGCAAGACACGTTATTTCGACAAAATGAATTCGTTCCTGCAGGTAAACCCGTTATTGCATTATTACCGCCAGAAAATCGCATTTTAGTTTTCTTTGTACCAGAAAAAAATCTCAGTCACATTAAATCCGGTGAAAAAGTTACGTTTACGTGCGATGGCTGTCAGAAAAACTTAACAGCAACTATTGATTATATTTCATCACAAGCAGAATATACGCCGCCGGTGATTTACAGTATCGATAGCCGCGAAAAATTGGTGTATTGGGTCGAAGCAAAAATTGATCCGAGTGCGGTAAAAGATATGAATCCAGGTCAACCCATTGAGGTAGAGATTCCATGAGTGAGACCGTCATTCAGGTCAACAACCTTTGCAAAAGTTTCAACGGAAAATTAGCCGTTAACAATTTGTCTTTGCAAATTAATCGTGGTGATATCTATGGATTTTTAGGACCCAATGGTTCTGGAAAAACCACAACCATTCGAATGTTATGTGGATTAATAACGCCTGATTCAGGTACTGGTATCTGCTTTGGATTTAATATTTTAACGGATTCACAATTCATTAAAATGAAAGTCGGTTACATGACACAACAATTCAGTTTATATCAAGATTTAACCATCGAACAAAATTTGGATTTTGCAGGCCGATTATATTCCATTAAAAATCGCGCACAAAAAATAGAAAGGGTGTTAACCGATTTAGGATTACAAGATCGACGTGCACAAATTACGGGCACGTTATCGGGCGGATGGAAACAACGCTTAGCATTATCAACCGCATTATTGCACGATCCAGAATTATTATTACTGGATGAACCGACGGCAGGCGTCGATCCCAAAGCGCGGCGTGAATTTTGGAATCATATTGAATTATTATCAGAACGCGGCGTTACGACCTTGGTGAGCACACATTACATGGATGAAGCAGCACGTTGCACGCAGTTGGCTTTTTTAGCAAATGGAAAATTATTAACGCAAGGAACTGCCGCTGAAATTGTTGCACGTTCTCATTTGAAAAATCATCCGACGCTCGAAGATGTGTTTATAGAATTGTTAAGTTAAGAGAAATTATTTAGAGAAATCATCTTATGAAGCGATTCAATCATACATACGCGCGAATTATTTTTTTGTTTTTTTTATTATATGGATTAGCAACGCATGCGTATAACAAGAAACACACCTTCTTTCAGGAACAGTGTGATTTGCATTTTTCATCTGGCATAACGCTGAAAAATATTCCTGTTGCACGCAGCATGCAAGCACAAACAAAGGGACTTTCCCATAGAAGCAATGCAGGCGTTGGCATGTTATTTATGTGGGATGTTGCGGCACCACGTGTTTTTTGGATGCATGAAACACACATGCCACTCATGATTGCTTTTTTTGATGCAAAAGGTCGTTTGTTTGCATCAACAAACATGTTACCAAATACTGAAACTCTGCATTATTCGGTGATGCCTGCAAAATATGCATTGGAATTATCGCCGGATGATTTTCAAAAAAATCATTTATCGACGGGTCAAAAATTAGAGGGTCTTAACTGCAATGACACTACCTTTTAAGTGCAGGCAGCGGGAGTAGTGCGCGGTTCTGAACGCACTCTACACGCATGGAAATAGGAAGTAACGTATGACACTTTTTTCCTGGCAACGCATGTGGGCAATTTTACGCAAAGAATTTTTTCAAATGAAACGTGATCCCGTTTCTGTTGGGATGATGTTAATTATTCCAATTATTCAATTAATTTTATTTGGTTTGGCTATTAATACCAATCCAAAACACTTGCCGGCTGCACTTGTTTCGACTGATAACAGTGTCTTTACACGTACGTTTGTCCGCGCGTTAGAAAATACCGATTATTTTCGCATCGAATTTCAATCCAAAACCATACAAGAAGCCAACCAATTATTGGCTGAAGGAAAAGTGTTATTTGTTATTACGATTCCATCAGATTTTACATCCCGTTTTTTACGAGGGTATGATCCACAAATTTTAGTTGAGGCAGATGCAACTGATTCTGTTGCTGTTGCGAGTGCATTAAATACGTTGCCGCAGTTAAGTGCGCATGTCTTCGATCGTTTATTAGTAGGAAGTTTATCAGATTTAAAAGAACCAGCGCCAAAAATCGATTATGTTGTGCATTCAAAATATAATCCGGAAGCGATTACGCAATATAATATTGTGCCTGCATTGATGGGTGTCGTGTTAACAATGACGTTAGTGATGGTAACCTGTATGGCGATCACGCGTGAGCGTGAACGCGGCACGATTGAGAGTTTATTAGCAACGCCTGTGCGTCCACTCGAAGTGATGATTGGGAAAATTTTGCCGTATATTATGGTGGGCTACGTGCAAGTGTTTTTAATTTTATTTTGTGCTTATTTTTTATTTCATGTCCCAATGGAAGGAAATGTATTTTTGCTATTGGTTTGTGTATTGCCTTTTATTGCTGCCAATTTATCGGTGGGGCTCACCTTTTCGAGTATTGCAAAAAATCAATTACAAGCGATGCAAATGGCTTTCTTTTTCTTTTTGCCATCCATTTTGTTGTCAGGGTTTATGTTTCCGTTTTATGGCATGCCCAAATGGGCGCAATGGCTTGGACATGTGTTACCTTTAACGTATTTTTTACGTATCGTGCGCGGCATTGTGTTAAAAGGAAATACGTTTGCACTGATTTGGCCTAATTTATGGCCGATATTTATTTTTATGTTGTTTGCATTGTTGATTGCGGTGAAGCGGTATCGGAGGACGTTGGATTGAAGAAGTTGTGTGCGGTTCTGAACACTCTCTGCACGCTTTCACGTAAAAAAATTTCTAATCATCGAGCGATTGAATTTCGGCTATATTATGCCCGATATCGACTTTTTCAATTTTTTGAAAACGGCTGGTCAGTTTTTGTGAGGATTTGTGAACGAGTTCGACATCTTGATTCGCTTGGGAAATATGTTTTGCTAAATCATCCATGCGCTTTTGAAAGCGATCAAAATCTTTTCCAAGACCTACTAAGTGTTCTTGAATAATGTGAATTTGTTGTCGTGTTGCAGCATCCTTTAATACCGCACGTGCCGTGGTTAAAATCGCCATCATGGTTGTGGGTGATGCCAGCCATACTCGTTTTTGGTGTGCAAATTCAACAAGGTCATCATAATTCGCATGAATTTCAGCAAAAATAGCTTCTGCAGGAATAAATAACATCGCCCCATCCGCTGTTTCATTTGTAATAATATATTTATCAGCAATATCTTGAATATGTTTTTTGATATCAATGCGAAATTGCGTTTCAATTAATTTTTTTTCAGCGTCAGTCAATTGCGGATTTTGCAATTTTCGGTAGTTTTCGAGCGGGAATTTTGCATCAATCACAATGTTGCCAGTGGGTTCAGGCAAGAACAATAAGCAGTCTGCACGTTTTCCATTGGATAAGGTGTGTTGTAATGAAAAGTTTTTTTCAGGCAGCATATTATGTAATAAGTTGCTTAATTGCACTTCTCCGAATGCGCCCCGTGAACGTTTGTCGGATAAAATTTCTTGAAGGCTTACAACATTACTCGATAATTCCGTAATTTTTTTCTGTGCTTCATCGATAATCGCAAGTCTTTTCACGACATCTAAAAAGGTGGTCGTCGTTTTTTCAAAGCCAGTTGATAACTGCTTATTCACTTCATTGCTAATGTCGATTAATTTTTCACGCAAGGTTTGTGTCAGTTTGTCATATTGATCGTTTAAACGTTGCGTGTTTTGATTAAGCAGTGTAGCCACTTGATTGCGCATATCTGTTGTGGCATTTTGCATACTTTCTTGAATTAATTTCAAACTCTGAATTTGATGTTGATCAAATTGCTGCCGTGCCGTTTGTTGCGCCGTTTGTTGTTCTTTTAATAATTGCCCGATGTGTTCACGCTGTGAAAAAAGCTGTTTGGTGCGTTCGTTCATGAGTGCTATAAAAAATAGAACGATGAATAATAAAATTAATGCACTGATGGTAAGGATAAGTTGTGATGACATGTGATTTTCTCGTCTGGTAATGTTTTGTGCATTTTAACAGATATTGTGGTTTTTAATAGTTGTGCGTTGTACCATATGTATCCATAAAAATACAAACAACGATCAATGCGATCTTCACTGGCTTAACACGCACCGCTTGCTTGTGCGAAGCTTGCTAGTGATTGCGTGTTGAGCCAATGAGGAGATAGCATGTTCCATGGCAGCTTAGTTGCTTTAATTACACCGATGCATACCAACGGCTCAATTGATTTTTTAAGTTTGGAAAAACTCATTGATTGGCATAGTGAAAATAAAACCGACGGTCTCGTGATTTTAGGTACGACCGGTGAATCAGCGACCATTGATCAGGATGAACGTCGCGAAATGATTCAATTAACCGTTGCGCGTGCACGTCACAAAATGCCTGTGATTGTCGGTACAGGAACAAATGCAACAGCGCAAACGATTGCTTTAACGCAAGAAGCCATGTCATTGGGTGCAGATGCCGTTTTATTAATAACGCCTTACTATAATAAACCAACACAAGAAGGGTTATTTCAGCATTACCGTGCGATTGCGCAAGCAGTGCCTATTCCACAAATTTTATACAACGTGCCCGGACGTACCTGTTGCGATTTATTGCCAGAAACCATTTTACGTTTATCACAATTTGCAAATATTGTGGGCATCAAAGAAGCGACGGGGGATTTAAATCGTTTGAAAAAATTATTATCACTGCAGTTAAAAATGGATTTTTACAGTGGCGATGATCCCTCAGCGATGGAATTTATGCTGCAAGGTGGCAAAGGGGTGATTTCAGTTGCTGCGAATGTCGTTCCTACTGTATTTCACGCATTATGCGATGCGGCATTGCGGGGTGATCGCGACACGGCGGAGAAAATAAATGGTACCTTGATTGATTTATATCGTGTTTTATTTATCGAAACCAATCCGATTCCTACCAAATGGGCGCTGACAAAAATGGGTTTGATTCAATCTGGAATCAGGTTACCATTGACGGCTTTGAGTGCACAGCACCATGCCAATGTTGAATCAGTGATGCATGCATTTTGTTAAGATTTTATCAGGAGTTTTTCACATGCGTTTTTTTGCTTTATTTATGCTGTTTTGTGCAAGCATGTTCTTGTTGGGTTGTGCTAAACATTCGAATGACTATTTAAAAAAGGGTGGTGAGATTTCGTCATTGGTTGTTCCAACGGATGTGCCTGTTATCAAGCAAGCACCGTATTATCCCATTCCTGCCGCTGCTGCCAATGGATCCGCAAAACCGAATTCATTGTTGCCACCAACCTTGCAAAAGTAAGTGTGTTATTTAGAAGCGATAGAAGCGCGCGCGATAGCAAGCGCGCCAACACCATTGACGAAATAGAATAACCCGTTAAACTTGCAAAGATTTAAAAATGGAGAGGTACCGAAGTGGCCATAACGGCGCCGACTCGAAATCGGATGGGGCTCGCAAGGGCCCACGTGGGTTCGAATCCCACCTTCTCCGTATGTATATAAATTACTGCGTAATCGCACCTTTGTTATCATAAAACGAATAAAAAGGACTTCTCATGCAACTTTCCGCCTACTTAAAACGTTATATCACTTCGATATTGACTGCGTCGGCAGTTATTTTTTCAGCGCAATCATTGGCTGGCGGCTTTCAATTATGGGAACAAGATGCAGCTGGGGTAGGTGATTATCATGCGGGTGCTGCAGCAGAAGCAGACTCCGCTGCAACGGCTTTTTATAATCCAGCAGGTGTTACGCGATTAAAGCATCAACAGATTTCATTCGGAGCTGCGTTAATTGGCTTGGAGACGAATTTTACGGGTACTGCCAATGGCGTTCCTGTGACGAGCGCGGCGGGTGATACCACCAATATTGTGCCGAATTTTTCATATGCGCTACCGTTTGCCAATCAATGGGCGTTTGCATTCAGCGTGACGTCACCCTTTGGATTATCCACAAAATATGCAGATGTTCCTTTCGTTAACACACTTGCAACAAAAACTGAATTAGATACGGTGAATTTAAATCCCAGTATTGCGTATGCCATTAATCAATATCTTTCGGTGGGTGTTGGTTTAGATGTGTTATATGGGAACGCGATTTATAACTCTGATGTTTTCATTCCGCTGAAAACTGACTTAAGTGGCTGGAACGCAGGTTATAATGCAGGGTTGTTGGTGCAGTTTACGCCCGCAACACGCGCTGGTATCAGCTATCGTTCTGCTATTACTGTTTCTGCAACGGGTTCGAGCAGCTCAGATTCGTTTGACATTCCGCCAGTGCCTGTGAATACGACAGCGACTGCGAAATTCCCTTTACCCGCTACAACCATTTTAAGTTTGTATCATGACTTTACACCACGCCTAACGTTAATGACCACTGCTTTTTATACACAATGGTCGGTGTTTAAAGAATTGATTATTTCTAACATGGCAACACCCACAGGACCTGGCGTTGTTGCACTCAATGAAAATTATCGTGATACATGGAATTTAGCGTTGGGCGGTAAGTACAAAGTCAATCAGCATATTTGGTTGGATGCTGGTTTTGGACATGATGAAACACCGACACGCACAGGATATCGCGATATTCGTCTGCCTGATAATGATCATTATGCGGCATCGCTGGGTGTTGATATTCAGCCTAAGCCGGGTTTCATATGGAGCATGGGTTGGACACATTTCTTTGTTCCAAACACCACAATAGACAATACACTCTCAAATGATGCAACAAAAACATCAACTCCTTTGCCGCCAACGATTGGTTTGGGTGTAGTCAATGGCAATGTGAACGTATACGGTATGCAGCTTAGTATTGATATTTAATTGAGGCAGTTAATGCCAGGAGCCTAAGTAAATAGGCTCCTGAGTTTTTTTAATGAACAAGTGTAACGGAAATTCCGTTGGGAACTTGTGTAGGCGTTGGAGCTGAGTGGCCGTTATAGGTTTGTATGTTGGTAATGCTGCCTGAATTAGTATCCAAATGTGCGGAACCAATTTCAACAGAGGAGCTTGGTGTTTGACCAGTTGGGTAAAATTGGCATTGTAAGTCTGAAGAACCAAACATGAAGCGAATACCAATCCAAGGGAAAAATGATGGTTGACTGGTAATTACGGCTGGTCCCTTCCTACCGTTACAATACACATCAACACCGCCAATAAGGCTTGTTAAAGTCAAACCAAGATTTGCAGAAGCATCTGGCATAAACGTATCCGCACTTGCTACCGTCACTGCCAATACTGCCGCTGCGCCGATCGCTAACAATTTTTTCTTCATCATAAATCTTACCTTTTTTTGGTTGAAAAAAACTCGGACAGGAATAATACCCCAATTTTTACTAAAAATCATTTTTCACGTTTCTTGACAGGGCAGCCTCATTAAAATCTTTGTTAGTAGTGATGGAAGCGAGAGCGAGAGCGATAGCGACCGCAATACATGCAGGGAACGTTGCATCGTTCCACTCATACATCGCAGGCGCTATCGCTTGTGCTTCCATCGCTGCTAAGAAATACGTGGTGCAGCCAAATTATAATGAGGCTACCCTGCGTTTCTTGACTGGACAGAATGCATTTTTCAGTAATTCTGCGTCGTAATTGGGGGATATATTGACGGTATTGGCATATAAATAAAGTGCGCTTGTTAATGTGCAGTGTATCGCAGAAGCCACTGTTCCAATGCTAAAAAACAAAAGGGATGTAATAATACTTCCAATAAGAAGCTTTGTTTTACCGCCGATTAAAAGCATGATAAGCACTGGTAAAAAAGCGATTATTTTAAGGGGAACTGTAATTTTCCCAATTGCAATGTTAGATGTGATTGGTGCGCCCCATGTGTTTTTAACGAGTTGTGCTGAACGTTTGATCGCACGCCAGGGATTGATATTTTCAATCGTTAAAATAGGTGTTACCAAAAAAGTTGCCACCAACCAGGGAAGACCAGCCAGTGTATCCGTTGCTGTTTTAGAGGAAGGCCAATGATCAGACCAATATTCCACAATACGCACGAAAACACCGAAAGAGGTCATTAAAGACACCCATAAATATATTCTGGGGAAACGAAAGAACATGCGTTTAAAAGCAGCGCCAATGGTGTACGGTTCATTTTTCAGGTGTTTTATTATGCAGTCAGTCAATCCAACGTTAAATAACGTCGTGAAAAGATGCGCAATAAAAAAAAGCGCTAAAAAAATGAAGTAGAAAATAACAACCGTTGTTTTGTTAACAGCACTGGGGTTAGTCCATGCGATTGCTTCAATTTTAAAAAGGGGCGTTAAGCCAGTGATAAATACTGCCAGTACAATCACAGTACTGAGTATAGGAAAAAGAATTAAACTTTTTTTTTGTTTCAGGATTGCCAGACTTTGTTTGGCAAGTTGAATTCCCGTTCCTGTCAGATATGACATAATCATCCTTGTCATTGAGAAGTATGCTTCATTATAGGGAAGTGTTGTTGTAAAATCACCCCAATTTATGAGGGGTTGAATATCGTATGCGTCATCATTCTGTCAGTGATTTTGATTACACATTGCCTGATGATTTGATTGCGCAATTTCCAGCAAAAAATCGTTTGGATAGTCGGTTGCTGATTGTTTCTCATCAAGAGAAAGAGAGTGTTCACGCAGCATTTCCTGCATTCTTAGCGTATGTCCATGCGGGTGATTTATTGGTTTTTAATGATACGCGTGTCATTAATGCCCGTTTATTTGGCAATAAAATCAGTGGTGGAAAAATTGAATGTTTGATTGAACGTGTCTTAAACGACCATCAAGCACTCGCGCATATTCGTGCGAGTCACTCACCCAAAATTGGTTCTGAAATTGTGCTTGAAAATATTCTCCAGGCAACGATTATTGCGCGAGAAGAAGGGTTGTTTACGCTTGAATTTTCGCATCCAGAATCATTGTGGGAGTTGTTGGAAAGACATGGACATTTGCCGTTACCGCCGTACATTACACGTTCGGTTGCGCGAGAGGATTTTGAACGTTATCAAACGGTTTATGCAAAAAATCCAGGGGCCGTTGCAGCGCCCACTGCCGGATTACATTTTGATGATCAACTATTATCTGCGTTAAAAGAAAAACAGGTTGAGATTGGATTTATCACATTGCATGTCGGCGCAGGTACTTTTCAACCTGTGCGTGTCGATCATATTGCAGATCATCAAATGCATCATGAACACATTGTGGTACCACACGCATTGTGCGATCAAATTCAGGCGTGTCATGCACGCGGTGGGAGAGTGATTGCTGTGGGCACGACGGTTGTTCGCGCATTAGAAAGTGCTGCATTTTCAGGTAAAATCGCACCTTTTTCGGGGGAGACCAATATTTTTATTTCGCCTGGATATCAATTCCGTGTTGTTGATATGTTACTCACCAATTTTCATTTACCGAAATCGACATTGTTAATGTTGGTTTGTGCGTTTGCTGGTTTTGATCGTGTCATGCAAGCGTATCGTGAAGCGGTAGAGAAAAAATATCGCTTTTTTAGTTATGGGGATGCGATGCTTCTTTATCTCTCTTCATCATAACCTGCGCGTTAGTGCTCATATGCAGCGAGACCGAAAAGCGCAGATTATGATGAGGAGAGATATTTAATGACAGAGATGAATGCGTGATTACAATTTCTTTTGCAATACTGTGATCACCTCGTCATAATGTGGACTTTTTGTATCTTCTCAGATTTACCGGGCGACTTGGTTCGGTGCTTAAAAAAACACTGGGAATGATAGCGCATCTTAATTTTTTTAAAAACTTTTACCCCGGTAAATTTGGAGAAGAGAAAATCATGCCCTACCAACACATTAAAATTCCATCTCAAGGTGAAAAAATTACCGTTGATGCTCAGCATCAATTACATGTGCCTAATCAACCCATTATTCCCTTTATTGCCGGCGATGGCATTGGTGTTGATATTACGCCTGTGATGCAAAAAGTGGTTGATGCAGCTGTTAAAAAAGCGTATCACGGCGAGAAACAAATTCACTGGATGGAAATTTATGCCGGTGAAAAAGCAGTTAAAGTATACGGTAATGAAACCTGGTTACCGGCAGAAACGATGCAAGCGGCAAAAGAATTTGTGGTTTCGATTAAAGGGCCATTAACCACGCCAGTCGGCGGTGGTATTCGTTCGTTGAATGTCGCGTTACGACAAGACTTAGATTTATATGTTTGTTTGCGTCCTGTGCGTTATTTTAAAGGCACGCCAAGTCCCGTTAAACACCCTGAAAAAACCGACATGGTTATTTTCCGCGAAAATTCAGAAGACATTTATGCCGGTATCGAGTGGCAATCTGAATCAGCTGACGTAAAAAAATTAATTGCATTTTTACAGCAAGAAATGGCCGTTAAAAAAATTCGTTTTCCGGAAACGAGTGCCATTGGTATCAAGCCCGTTTCAAAACAAGGTACAGAGCGTTTAGTGCGTCGCGCGATTCAATATGCAATCGATAACAATCGTGATTCAGTAACATTGGTGCACAAAGGCAATATCATGAAATTTACCGAAGGTGGTTTTCGTGATTGGGGTTATGCATTAGCGAAAGCAGAATTTGGTGCGGAATTAATTGATGCAGGTCCTTGGATGAAATTTTCCAATCCAAAAACCGGAAAAGATATTATTGTCAAAGATGTGATTGCGGATGCATTTTTACAGCAGATTTTATTGCGTCCTGAAGAATACAGCGTCATCGCGACATTGAATTTAAATGGGGATTACATTTCGGATGCGCTTGCAGCACAAGTGGGTGGTATTGGTATTGCACCCGGTGCGAACTTAAGTGATAACGTTGCTATTTTCGAAGCGACTCATGGCACTGCACCGAAATATGCCGGTCAAAATAAAGTAAATCCAGGATCCATTATTTTATCGGCTGAAATGATGTTACGACACATGGGTTGGGTTGAAGCCGCTGATTTAATCATCAAAGGATTAGATGGCGCAATTCAAGGCAAAACCGTCACTTATGATTTGGCACGTTTGATGGATGGCGCGCACGAAGTGAGTTGTTCTGGTTTTGGTGATGCGATTATTCAGAAGATGTGATTTCAGAGCAAGGCTGGCTCATTAAAATGTAGCCAACAGTACAGTGTTTAGGAATTCATCGTCCCAACCCGCCAACTTCCGCATTTGTTTAAAACTAACATGCTTCATTTGGTTTTTAACAATTCGAAACAAATTTAAAACTGTTTTCTTAATAATCGCCATATTTTGAGGCGCATTACATCTCGATAAACCCAATCTTCAATTGAAGCTGAGTAACCCATTTTGTAAAAATGGGTTACTGTCAGTTAAACAAGCATGTTACATTTTTATTGGCTTAACTCTGTTCGTTGTGTTTCAGGAACATCTGTTCTTGCAACGGGCAGTTGTGCAACGTGATTAGCAGCAGCATCCAAACGGAAGAATGCTGGACTACCGGCGCCCATCTGCGTGAGAAATCCCTGCATACCTGAATTGCCTTGCAGTAAAGTACCTGGCAAACTCATTCCTGATGGAATTAAATTATCGCCCGCGGCTGCAGCCTCATACACTTTTGATAATCCTTCAAAATAGGCTTGCATTAACATCACTTGCGCCAGAATTGGGTTTTGGACAGCTGCTGATTTAGCCTCCGCGACGAGTCTGATCGATTGGGCTTCCGCTTCTGCTTGTCGTATTCTCACTGCAGCTTCGGCATCCGCACGCATTTTCATCGCGTCTGCTTCTGCTCTGGCCTCCGTTAATTTTGCCTGTGCTGCTTGTTGTACTTGTGTTTCATTGATTTTTGCAGCAGCTAAGGCTTTCATTTGCTCTAATTTTGCGGCAGCTTCTGCTGTGTTGCTAGTAGCGGCTGATTGCCCATCCGTTGCTTTTAACTGTGCAGCAGCAGCACCTTCTGCTTTTTTCAAATCCAGTAAACGTTGCTGTTCTGCAATTTGCAATTCAACATGCATTTTTTGCATTTTGGATGCAGAATCTTCAACCGCTTTTTTCATTTCAGGACACGAAAAATCAAGTTCTTCGACGCGCATACGCGTTAATTCAACACCGCGTGCCAATGCAAACTTTTCAAATTCACGCGTAAATTCACCCATCAAAGATTCCGTAAATGAAGGCGCCAGTCCAGAAAACACATTATCCATTGTAGCGTTAGGTGCTCTTCGCACTTCAACCAATTTTGCATTTACACCTTGTGTGATTTCAGCCGCTTGATGCTTACCAAATAAAGTGACTAACATCGCTTCTGCTTCACGGCGCAATACGTCTTCAATGTCTTGTACTTCAACATAGGCTTTTGAAGCATCGACTACTTTGAATAATAAAAATGAAGTAACATTAAAACGAACGCGATCATTGGTATAGACTTCACAAAAGCGTTTGCCCGTGCTTTGTTGTCCAAGATCAATACGTCTTTCTTGTAATGATTTTATGGATTGTAAGCGCCAGTTGGGATCATTCAAAATCCAGCATCCTGTTTTTAGCGTTTCAATGGTGGGTTCTTTTCCCGGGGTGGAGCGCACAGTGATGGCAACATGATTCGGTGGCACATTCACAATCGTAAAGGGTCCTAAGGGTTTGCTCCAGGCGCCAGCAGCTTCTTTACCTGCAGGTGCTGAAATGGAAACAACCCCTTCTGTCGAAAGACTTTCTTTGGTGAGATCAACCACATGTCTGCCTTCTTTGAGTAACAAAGTGGCTTTCATGTCTTGATCATATTTATACGTGGCTTCGCCTTGTTTTAAATTAACAATGGCAATGGAACCGTATTGCAATAAGCTATCCGTGCTTTTATGGATGACAATATTACCGCTTTGTTTTTCAAAAAAAGCCGGCGTATCGAGAATATGTTTTCCCGGCGTATCGAAATATTTTGTTTTGCCATCTTTTTCGGTATAAAAAGCAATTTCACCATCTTTCAAATTAACAATTTCAATTGCACCATATTTCATGGATCTTTCGGTACTTTGATGAATCACAGTTTCAACTGTAGTGCCGGTAATTCTTTTTTCAAAGGATTCAGGTGCCGTTAAAACGTGTGGACCTGGCTCATCCATCATACGCGTTTGCCCAGTACGATCAGTATAAAAAGCAATTTCACCGGCTTTTAGAAAAACACGTTGATATCGACCGTCTTCGCCATGTACAACCGATGCCGTATTTGAATGCAAGCCTAAAAATTTTTGACCCCTACGCAAAATGTATCGCGTATCCACGTTAGGGTTATCATTGTGTTCAGCGCGTAATTCACGAATATTACCGTTCACATCTTGATAACAAGCAAAATGTCCTTCTGGTATGCGTAAAATAGAAAACGCATCATTTTTTTTCATCACATCTTGGCTTAAAGATTCAGAGCCAAGATACGTAATCATCGGTGATTTTAACCAGTAATTTCCAGAGAAAAGCGGATACACATTTCCGTTATAAGAATAAAACCCAATTTTTCCTGGGGAAATTTGAATAATTCTTTGTTTTTGCTGTCCAAATTCAATCACTTCATGGCCCTGTAAAGAGAAGGGTCCCAATAAATTAACGGAATGGTTAGGTTGTAGTTGATAGCCTGCACGAAAACGACCGGTTCTTGTCACAATATCGTAGTTCGTACCTTCAGGATGAGTATATTCTGCAACAGCAAATTCACCTTGATTAATGAAGATACCGCCCATGCTGGGATTGTGAACGATGTAATTAGGCAATGGTTGTTCTGCCAGTTCTGTGTAAAGTTTATTGTGTTCTGTTTCATCGGTTGGTAGGCCGTCAAACAGTTCTAATCCGTCTAATTGTTTTAATTGTAATCTCGAATTTCTGCTGGGGTTAGCAGTGCCATAGGTGGGGTGTCTTGCCATGATCGTTTCCTTTTTAGTTTTATTAACGCTGTTTAGGAAACCATGAAAGCCTGTAACGTTAAACACCGTTTTTGTAACGAATTGAAACAAAAAATGGAGTTTATGAAGAAATTTTTATTTGAAATTAAAAAAAATTTATTTTTTTAGCTTA
>Ga0155584_1082_pt1 | contig 15966 bp, 11 predicted proteins | sample RifCSPhighO2_12_FD_107241 | JGI IMG/M metagenome (GOLD analysis project Ga0155584, IMG submission 107241) | Gammaproteobacteria bacterium RIFCSPHIGHO2_12_FULL_40_19
ATGCTGCAGTCAACGTCGTTTTACCATGATCCACGTGCCCGATTGTTCCAACGTTTATGTGGTCTTTATCCCGTACGAATTTTTCTTTTGACATCGTCAACTACCCCTTTGTATCAACATGTTTTTTGATAATGGCATCTGCAATACTCGCAGGTGCCTCAGCGTATTTTAAAAACTCCATTGTGTAGGTCGCACGACCTTGACTCATCGAACGCAGATCAGTTGCATAGCCAAACATTTCAGCCAATGGAACTTCTGCGCCGATAATTTTTCCGGAAGGACCTTCATCCATACCCTGAATAACTCCACGACGACGATTTAGGTCACCTACGACATCACCCATGTAATCTTCAGGCGTTACTGCTTCGACTTTCATGATTGGCTCTAACAATACAGCACCAGCTTTGCGCGCCGCTTCTTTAAAGCACATGGAACCCGCAATTTTAAACGCCATTTCATTCGAGTCAACATCATGATAAGAACCATCGAACAAAGCTACTTTAACGTCAACTACCGGATATCCTGCGATAACCCCATTTTGCATTTGCTCTTTAACACCTTTTTCAACAGCAGGAATGTATTCTCTGGGAATAACACCACCCACGATTTCATTAGCAAACTCAAAACCTTCACCCAAAGTATTTGGCTCAATACGCAACCAAACGTGGCCATATTGTCCACGACCACCTGTTTGACGAATGTATTTGCCTTCGTGCTCAACAGTTTTCTTAATTGTTTCACGATACGCTACTTGCGGCTTACCGACATTGGCTTCCACTTTGAATTCACGCATCATTCGATCGACAATAATTTCAAGATGCAACTCGCCCATGCCAGAAATAATAGTTTGTCCACTTTCTTCATCTGTATGTACACGAAATGAAGGATCTTCTTGTGCCAATTTTCCTAACGCAATACCCATTTTTTCTTGATCGGCTTTTGTTTTAGGTTCAACAGCAACAGAGATTACGGGCTCAGGAAATTCCATCCGCTCCAAGATAACCACATCATCTATCGATGAAAGTGTGTCACCCGTCGTAACGTTTTTCATGCCTACTAGCGCTGCAATATCACCTGTATGGATTTCTTTGATTTCTTCACGCGTGTTTGCGTGCATTTGTAAAATGCGACCAATACGTTCTTTTTTGCCTTTCACTGAGTTATAAACGGTATCGCCTGACTTCGCTGAACCGGAATAAACACGAATAAAGGTTAGTGTTCCTACGAATGGATCAGTCATGATTTTGAATGCTAACGCTGAAAAAGGTGCATTATCATCAACTGGACGTGATATTTCAGCATCACGCTCATCAAGACCTTTAACAGGCGGTACATCTAAAGGCGACGGCAAGTACTCAATCACCGCATCCAGCATCGCTTGAACACCTTTGTTTTTGAAAGCTGAACCGCATAAAACAGGCACAATTTCATTTTTCAATGTTCGAGCACGTATACCTTCTTTGATTTCAAGCGCATCCAACTCACCCGTTTCTAAATATTTTTCCATCAAGGTGTCATTAGACTCTGCTGCCGCTTCAATCATTTTTGCACGCCATTCTTCACAATCAGCCAGCATGTCTGCAGGAATGTCTTTTGCTTCGTACGACATGCCAGAATCAGCTTCGTTCCAATAAATTGCTTTCATACGAATTAAATCTACAACGCCTTTGAATTCATCTTCAGCGCCAATGGGTAATTGCATGGGAACGGGGTTTCCACGCAAACGTTGTTCAATTTGACCAACGACACGCAGGAAATTTGCACCTGAACGGTCCATTTTATTAATAAACGCAAGTCTTGGAACGCCATACTTATTTGCTTGACGCCAAACAGTTTCACTTTGCGGTTCAACACCCCCTACTGAGCAAAATACGCCAACCGCACCATCCAACACGCGGAGCGAACGTTCCACTTCAATGGTAAAATCTACGTGTCCAGGAGTATCAATAATATTGATACGATGCTTGGGGAACTGCTTATCCATACCTTGCCAATGACAGGTTGTCGCAGCAGATGTGATCGTAATACCACGCTCTTGCTCTTGCTCCATCCAATCCATGACAGCACTACCTTCATGCACCTCACCCATCTTATGGGAGACGCCGGTATAGTACAGCACACGTTCTGTTGTCGTTGTTTTTCCAGCATCAATATGTGCCATGATGCCGATATTACGCGTTTGTTCTAATGGAGTTGAACGAGTTGTCATAAAATTTACCACCGATAATGTGCGAATGCTTGGTTTGCTTTAGCCATACGATGCACATCTTCACGCTTTTTCACTGCGCCGCCCCGTCCATCAATTGCGTCCATAATTTCATTTGCCAAACGAATAACCATTGTCTTTTCATTTCGTTTGTTTGCATATTCAACCAACCAACGCATCGCCAAGGTTGAACGTCGTGTTGCACGAATTTCAACAGGTACTTGATAAGTTGAACCACCCACACGACGAGATTTTACTTCGACTTGTGGTGTAATATTTTCTAATGCAGTTTTAAAGGTGTTTAATGCAGCAACACGAGAAGCTTCATCCGCCCAAATATCGCCGGTTGGTTTTGCTGCGCTGCCTTTACCACCAGCCTCACCACCTTCTTCGTCGCGCTGATCAGTGACAGCTGCCAATTTATTGGAAGTTTTTAATTGTTTAACAACCGTATCGAGTGCGCCATACACCGCGCTTTCCGCAACGGATTTCTTACCAGAATTCATTACAGAATTGATAAACTTAGCCAACAATTTACTTTTAAAAAGCGGATCCGGTAAAATTTCTCGCTTGGGCGCAGCTTTACGTCTTGCCATTACTCATTCTCCAGTTTTAGATATCATTGATTTGCTTTGCAAATCACGTACGGGCTTCCGCCCATACTTCTGTATTGCTATATATTATTCTTTCGGTCTCTTAGCACCGTACTTAGAATCACGTACGGGCTTCCGCCCACACTTCTGTATTGCTATATATTATTCTTTCGGTCTCTTAGCACCGTACTTAGAACGACCACGACGACGACCGCTAACACCCGCGATATCCAAGCTACCGCGCACAACGTGGTAACGCACACCAGGTAAGTCTTTCACACGACCACCACGAATCAAGACGACGGAGTGTTCTTGTAAGTTGTGGCCTTCACCACCGATATATGCCGTGACTTCGCTACCATTTGTCACTTTTACACGCGCCACTTTACGTAACGCAGAGTTGGGTTTTTTAGGTGTAATTGTATAAACACGTGTACACACACCGCGACGTTGCGGACAACCGCCTAACGCGGGGACGTTGGTCTTTTTTACTTTCGACCTACGTGGTTTTCTTACTAGCTGATTAATTCTAGCCATTACTAGATTTCTCCAATTATTCACATCAGACGCGATAAAGCGTGTCTCTCCATCCAATTCAAGCGAACGGATCGGGAATTCTAAAGAAAGGTTACTGTCCCTGTCAACAAACTTCTTCGGAATTTTTCAACTACGTACTTTATCGTTGAAAACACTCGTTTTCGGACAAGATTGGTCCAAAAAAACCGGTTTACACATCAAAATAAGCCACAAAGCAATATTATCCAGGGTGTTTAAATCACCCTGGATTTTTGTTGCTAAGCAATACCTATTCTTCCGTCGATTTCTCTTCGGATTTTTCTGCAGAAGACTTCAGTGCTTCGCTTAACGCTTGCTCTACCTCTACTGCAGTCACTTCCTTCACAGGCACCGCCAACTCGGCGATTGCTGCTTGACGACGTCTCGCATGATACGTAAATCCGGTACCCGCTGGAATCAAGCGGCCCACAATCACGTTTTCTTTCAACCCACGCAGTTCATCACGTTTACCGGCAACGGATGCACCTGTCAGTACGCGTGTCGTTTCTTGGAACGAAGCTGCTGAAATGAACGACTCCGTTGCCAAAGATGCTTTTGTAATACCTAACAACAATGGTTGATACGTTGCACGCAATCCCCCTTCTTTTTCAATTTTCGCATTGGCAGAACGCAATTCCGTGTACTCAACCTGTTCGCCTTTCAAAAATTCTGCATCATTTGGTTCGAGAATTGCTACTTTACGTAACATCTGACGAATAATGACTTCGATATGTTTATCGTTGATGCGTACACCTTGAAGACGATAAACATCTTGTACTTCATTCACAATGTAATTTGCTAAGTTACTAACGCCAAGCAACCGTAAGATATCATGCGGATCAACCGAACCATCGGCAATGACTTCTCCTCTGGAAACACTTTCACCTTCAAATACGTTCACACGACGCCATTTCGGTATCAATGCTTCGAATGTCGCACCATCAGGTGCTGTGATAACCAAACGACCCTTATCTTTTGTTTCTTTACCGAAACTAACGACACCCGAGATTTCAGCCAAAATAGCCGCATCTTTCGGTTTGCGTGCCTCAAATAAATCCGCAACACGCGGCAAACCACCGGTAATATCGCGTGTTTTTGATGTTTCTTGCGGAATACGTGCAATGACATCACCCACACCCACATCTGCACCATCTGACGATGCAATAAAAGTACCTTCAGGTAAATAATATTGCGCTGGAATCTTGCCGCCTGCCAAAGTGATATCGTCGCCATTATTGTCGACCAACTTCACCATCGCACGCATTTCACGACCACCAGGACCCCGTTGCTTCATGCCGCCCGTCACAACGATACTGCTCAAACCAGTCAGCTCATCTGTTTGACGTTTCATGGTCACACCATCAACCAAATCAACGAAACGAATTTTACCTGCCACTTCTGTAATAATAGGATGGGTATGCGGATCCCACTGTGCAACAATTTGGCCTGCTTTGACTTTGCTACCATCAGCAACCGACAAAATAGCACCATAGGGCAATTTATACTGTTCACGTTCAATACCCAGCAACTCATCGTATACAACTAATTCACCTGAACGCGAAACCGTTACTAAGTTACCGCTCGCATTAGGAACAGTCTTCATGTTATTGAGTTTCACTTTACCATCAGATTTCACTTGAATATTGTTAGCCGCCGTTGAACGCGATGCCGCACCCCCGATATGGAAGGTACGCATGGTTAATTGCGTACCTGGCTCACCGATGGATTGTGCCGCAACGACACCCACCGCTTCACCAATATTCACCAAATGCCCACGCGCCAAATCACGGCCGTAGCAAAGTGCGCAAACACCATGTGTAAATTCACACATAATTGCAGAACGTACCATCACACGATCAATACTGTGTTTTTCCAACACATCAACGGCCACTTCATCTAATAATGTATTTTCAGGGAAAAGCACTGAACCCGTCTTTGGATCCAAAACGGCAGCAACCAATACACGTCCCAACACACGTTCTTTCAATGGCTCAACGATGTCACCACCTTCAATGTGTGGCTTCATTTCAATACCTTTGACTGTGCCACAATTGGTATCTGTAATTACTAAATCTTGTGCAACATCGACCAATCGACGTGTCAAATAACCTGAGTTCGCCGTTTTTAACGCCGTATCTGCCAAACCTTTACGAGCACCGTGTGTCGAAATAAAGTATTGTAGAACGCTCAACCCTTCACGGAAGTTCGCAGTAATAGGTGTTTCAATAATGGTACTGTCAGGTTTTGACATCAAACCCCGCATACCGGCTAATTGACGAATCTGAGCTGCAGAACCCCGCGCTCCAGAATCCGACATCATGTAAATCGAGTTAAATGAGGTTTGCGAAACCGTATTACCTTTCGCATCAATAACTTGTTCTGTTGCTAATTTATCCATCATCGCTTTCGCTACTTGTTCATTCGCATGCGACCAAATATCAATGACTTTATTGTAACGTTCGCCTTGTGTCACAAGACCTGACGAGAATTGTTTTTCAATTTCACGTACTTCATCTTCAGCTTCACCAATCAATATCTGTTTATTATCGGGTACGACCAAATCATCAATACCGATGGAAATACCGGAATATGTCGCGTAACGGAAACCGGTATACATTAATTGATCAGCAAAAATAACCGTGTCTTTCAACCCTAAATTGCGATAACTGACGTCTAGCAATTTTGAAACCGCTTTCTTAGTCATCGCTCGGTTGATCAACTCGAAGGATAAACCGTCAGGAACAATACGCCACAATAATAAACGACCCACTGTCGCATCAACCATGATTTTATGTTTGTTTTTTTCTTTTGTTTTTGGATCTATTCTTGTCTCAATAATACGTGCTTTAACACGTGCCTGTAGATCAGCATGACCACCTTCATAAGCGCGAATCACTTCATCTACATCTGTAAAGATCATACCTTCGCCAGGTGCATTGATACGATCACGCGTCATGTAATAAAGACCCAAAACGACGTCTTGCGTTGGAACAATCACAGGATCACCATTCGCAGGATGCAAAACGTTATTCGTCGACATCATCAACGAACGCGCTTCTAATTGTGCTTCAAGCGTCAACGGAACGTGAACCGCCATTTGGTCACCGTCAAAGTCCGCGTTGTATGCAGTACAAACCAGAGGATGTAGCTGAATCGCTTTACCTTCTACCAAGATGGGTTCAAATGCTTGAATACCCAAACGGTGCAATGTTGGTGCGCGATTTAACAATACTGGATGCTCGCGAATGACCTCTTCCAGAATATCCCACACTTCTGGCACTTCTTGCTCCACCATTTTCTTGGCAGCTTTAATGGTCGTTGCTAAATCGCGACGTTGTAATTTGCTGTAAATAAACGGTTTGAATAGCTCAAGCGCCATTTTTTTCGGCAAACCACACTGGTGCAATTTTAAATTCGGTCCAACCACGATGACGGAACGACCAGAATAATCCACCCGCTTACCGAGCAAGTTTTGACGGAAACGACCGGACTTACCTTTAATCATGTCAGCCAATGATTTCAATGGGCGTTTATTCGAACCCAAAATGGCACGACCGCGACGACCATTATCGAGAAGCGCATCAACGGCTTCTTGTAACATACGTTTTTCATTGCGAACGATAATATCCGGCGCATGTAATTCCAATAGACGTTTCAATCGATTATTACGATTGATCACACGACGATACAGATCATTTAGGTCTGATGTGGCAAAGCGACCGCCATCCAACGGTACCAATGGACGTAAATCAGCAGGTAATACCGGCAATACTTCCAAAATCATCCAATCAGGGCGATTGCCTGATGCTTTAAACGCTGACAATACTTTAAGGCGCTTCGTGATTTTTTTGATTTTTGTTTCAGACGTTGTTTTGGGTAATTCTTCACGTAATTCTGCGATTTGTTGATCCAAATCGATATGATGCAATAATTTCTTAATGGCTTCAGCACCCATCAATGCTTCAAAATCATCGCCGTATTCTTCAAGCGCGTCTAAATAGGCTTCTTCAGACAGTAATTGACCAATCATCAGGTCAGTCACGCCAGGGTCAGTAACCACATAGGCTTCAAAGTAGAGTACACGTTCTATATCACGCAATGGCATATCTAACATCACACCAATTCGGGAAGGTAATGATTTGAGATACCATATGTGCGCGACAGGACAAGCCAATTCAATATGTCCCATGCGTTCGCGACGCACTTTAGCCAGTGTCACTTCAACACCGCATTTTTCACAAACAACACCACGATGCTTTAAGCGTTTGTATTTACCACACAAACATTCATAATCTTTTACCGGCCCGAAAATCTTCGCACAGAACAGACCATCGCGCTCTGGCTTAAAAGTACGATAGTTAATCGTTTCGGGTTTTCTCACTTCACCAAATGACCATGAACGGATCTCTTCTGGTGATGCTAATTTAATACGCAATGCATCAAACTCAGTCACTCGTCTGGATTTAACATGCTTTAATAGATCTCTCAAGGTGGCGCCCCTCATAATTATCAGTTATCTGTTATCTGTTATCAGTTCACAGTGTGAGATTTACTCAGTAGCACTCACACTGATACCTCACACCGATATCTTGTTAATCAGATTCCAAATCAATATCGATACCTAACGAACGTATTTCTTTAACCAATACGTTAAACGATTCTGGCATACCCGCATCCATACGATGATCACCGTCGACGATATTTTTATACATTCGTGTCCGACCATTCACATCGTCTGATTTCACTGTCAACATTTCTTGAAGTGTATAAGCTGCACCATAAGCTTCCAGTGCCCACACTTCCATTTCTCCGAATCGTTGACCACCAAATTGCGCTTTACCACCCAATGGTTGCTGGGTTACCAAGCTGTATGAACCCGTAGAACGGGCATGCATCTTATCATCCACTAAGTGATTCAATTTCAGCATGTACATATATCCAACGGTAACAGGCCTTGAAAATTGTCTGCCCGTACGACCGTCATGCAAAACGGTTTGTCCACTCTCAGGCAAACCAGCCATCTTCAACAGATTGCGGATTTCGGCTTCAGAAGCACCATCAAACACAGGCGTTGAAATAGGTACGCCACGTTTTAGATTATTTGCCAAATCACGCACTTCTTCATCCGTCAACGCATCAACATTGAGTTTTTGGGAGAAGCTGGCGTCATAGACTTTCGTCAAATATTCACGCAACGCATGCATTGACGCTTGTTTTTCTAACAATGCACCAATTTTATGACCTAAACCTTTAGCTGCCCAACCTAAGTGCGTTTCTAACACTTGTCCTACGTTCATACGTGAAGGTACGCCCAAAGGATTTAATACAATATCAACCGGTGTACCGTCTTCTAAATACGGCATATCTTCCACGGGGACAATAGTAGAAATGACCCCTTTATTACCGTGACGTCCCGCCATTTTATCACCTGGCTGGATACGACGTTTCACTGCCAAGTACACTTTGACAATCTTAATCACACCCGGCGCTAAGTCATCCCCTTGTATCAACTTAGTGCGCATTGCTTTTAATTTTTCGTCTCTTTCTACATGAAGCGATTGGAACTTCTGATGCGTAGCTTCTAATCGCTGATTCGCTTTGTCATCGCGCAAGCGAATCGCAAACCATTTTTCACGCGACAGAGATTGCAAATAGTCCGTCGTTACCTTCGAACCTGCCTTTAGTTTTTCAGGTCCACCGTCAACGACTTGTCCGACCAACAATTTTTCCAACACATCAAAGAAAGCATCGATACGAATTCGCAATTCATCATCCAAATCTTTTTGCATTTGGGTTAATTGCTGTTCTTCGACTTGTAAAGCACGCTCATCCTTTTTCACGCCATCACGGATAAACACACGGACATCAATGACGGTACCTGTCACGCCGGGTGGTACGCGCAGCGATGTATCTTTAACATCAGATGCTTTTTCACCAAAAATGGCGCGCAGCAATTTTTCTTCAGGTGTCAGTTGTGTTTCACCTTTTGGTGTTACCTTACCGACTAAAATATCACCTGGGTTTACTTCTGCACCGACATACACAATGCCTGATTCATCTAATTTTGATAACGCACCTTCACCGACATTCGGAATGTCAGCAGTCACTTCTTCAGGTCCTAATTTTGTATCACGCGATATACACGTTAAATCTTGAATGTGAATCGTCGTAAAACGATCATCTTCAACCAACTTTTCGGAAATCAAAATGGAGTCTTCAAAGTTGTAACCATTCCACGGCATAAACGCGACCATTAAATTTTGGCCAAGCGATAATTCACCCAAATCAGTTGATGGACCATCAGCCATCACATCACCTTTCTGAACAACATCACCGACATTCACAATGGGACGTTGATTGATACAGGTGTTTTGATTTGAACGCGTATATTTGGTGAGATTGTAGATATCAATGCCAATATCTTCATTATCTGATAATGCTGCGTTATCAACACGTACCACAATACGAGATGCATCTACCGCATCAACAACACCCGGACGTTTCGCAGCAATCGTAACGCCAGAATCCACGGCAACAATACGCTCCATACCAGTACCCACGAGTGGTTTTTCTGGACGAATCGTCGGCACAGCCTGACGCTGCATGTTAGATCCCATCAAGGCACGGTTCGCGTCATCATGCTCCAAAAATGGAATCAAAGAAGCCGCGACAGAAACGATCTGACGAGGTGAGACATCCATAAAGTTCACATGACTTTGTGTCGCTAATGTAAATTCACCCTTATGACGACAAGAAATCAACTCATCTGTCAAACGGCCTTTCTGATCGACAGTCGTATTTGCTTGCGCAATATAATAATCACCTTCTTCGATCGCTGATAAATACTGCAATTCATCCGTCACATGACCATCCACCACACGACGATAAGGACTTTCTAAAAAGCCATATTCGTTTGTGCGCGCATAAACGGACAACGAATTAATCAAACCAATATTCGGACCTTCAGGCGTTTCAATCGGACATACACGACCATAATGCGTTGGATGTACGTCACGGACTTCGAAGCCTGCTCTTTCACGCGTCAAACCGCCAGGCCCAAGAGCAGAAACGCGACGCTTGTGCGTCACTTCTGACAGTGGGTTATTTTGATCCATAAATTGCGACAATTGACTAGAACCGAAAAATTCTTTGATCGCAGCAGAAACTGGTTTTGCATTCACCAAATCCTGGGGCATAAGTGTGTCAACATCGGCGAGACTCAAGCGGTCTTTAACAGCACGTTCAACCCGCACCAATCCCACTCGGAATTGATTTTCAGTCATTTCACCAACGCTTCTGACACGACGATTACCCAAGTGATCAATATCATCCACTTCGCCTTGCCCATCGCGAATATTCACGAGCACGCGTAAAACATCAACGATGTCTTCCTTCGACAACGTACCTGAACCTGTTAAATCTGTTCTACCGACGCGGCGATTAAACTTCATCCGGCCAACAGCTGATAAATCGTAGCGATCCATCGTGAAAAATAAACTTTCAAATAAACTTTCTGCTGAATCTTTTGTAGGTGGTTCACCGGGACGCATAATACGATAGATTTCAACCAACGCATCCATTTTGGATGTGGTTGCATCTAACTTTAATGTGTCAGAAATATAAGCACCGCGTTCGATTTCATTAATATACAAAGTGTCTATCGATGAAACACCAGCAGCACGTAGTGTAGCAATCAATTCAAGTGTTAATTCTTGATTTGCTTCAGATAATACCTCACCTGTAGTTTGATCGATAATTGTTTTCGCCAGTACACGGCCCACTAAATAGTCTTCAGTCACTTCCAAAGTTTTAATATTGGCTTTTTCAATACGACGAATGTGACGAGCTGAAATACGACGATCTGCTTCAACAATCACTTCGCCTTTTTCATCCAAGATATCCATTGCTGCTAATTCACCGCGTAGACGACGCGGTACCAACTCTAGAACAATTTTAGTTTTTTCAAAACGGAATAAATTTGTTTCGTAAAAAAGACTTAATACGGTTTCAGGATCGTATCCTAAAGCGCGTAAAATAACGGTTGCCGGCAATTTACGACGACGATCGATGCGTACAAATAAACAATCCTTAGGGTCAAATTCAAAATCCAACCAAGAACCACGGTAAGGGATAATGCGTGCGGAATATAATAATTTTCCTGAAGAGTGGGTTTTGCCTTTGTCATGCTCAAAAAACACACCCGGTGAACGATGTAATTGAGAAACAACGACACGTTCTGTGCCATTGATCACCAAACTGCCAGTCTCCGTCATTAACGGCAACTCGCCCATGTAAACTTCTTGTTCTTTAATTGCCTTAATTGCTGTCTGATCTTTCGCAGCTTCTTTATCGAAAACAACCAAACGCATTTTAACTTTCAACGGGCCAGCAAATGTCAAGCCACGTAATTTACATTCTTTTACATCAAACAAAGGTTCGCCAAGCACATAGGAAACGTACTCTAAACGCGCATTGCCTGAATAGCTTTCGATAGGAAATACTGATTTGAAAGCAGAATGCAATCCAATATCCGTACGCTTATCAGCTGGGATATTCGCTTGTAAGAATTGTTCGTATGAATCCAGCTGAATGCCGAGCAAGTAAGGCGTCTGCATCACCTCAGACTGACTTTTTCCTAAGCGCAACCTAACGCGCCTTTTTTCCGATCCCGAAGTTACTGTGTAGCGGTCTTCATTGTGAGCATGCTTTGTCATATCGGAGTTTGCCCCTTAAATTCGTGTCTCAAACCAACTTTTCAAAAACCAAAAAACCCAGGTCACGATACACTATTGTGCTCGAGCAACCTGGGGTATTTTCTTAATGACTTATTTGACGTCTACAGTCGCGCCTGCATCAGTCAATTTTTTCTTGATGTCTTCTGCTTCCGCTTTAGAAGTTCCTTCTTTTACAACTGCAGGAACACCTTCAACCATGTCTTTCGCTTCTTTCAAACCCAAACCGGTTACAGCGCGGATAACTTTAATTACTTCGATTTTGTTTGCACCAAAGCCAGTCATCACAACATCAAACTCAGTCTTTTCTTCAACTGGCGCTGCTGCTGCTGCAGGACCTGCCACTGCTACCGCAGCTGCTGCAGAAACACCGAATTTTTCTTCCATTGCACTCACGAGATCACAGATATCCATGACGCTCATGTTAGCAACTGCTTCTAAAATTTGATCTTTTGAAATTTGTGTCATTGTTCATTACCTCAATATTAGTTATCTGTTATCAGTGTCGGTTATCAATAATTTTCATACCAATACCTCGCACTGATATCTAAATTTTTAAGCTGCCTTTTTTTGATCTGCAATAGCTGCCAACACACGTACCATTTGCGCCGCAGGTTCATTGAACGTACGTACAAGTTTGGTAATAGGTGCTTTCATCACCGACACGAGTTGCGTTAACGCTTCATAGCGGGTCGGTAAACTTGCAACTGCTTTCAATTGAGTAGGTGCCAAAAATTGACCCCCCAGCGCTAAACCACGCACCGTCAACCGATCAGCAAATTCAAAATCTCGAAGTAAACGAGCAGCAGCACCTGGATCTGTTTGTGCAAAAAGAAGCACAATAGAACCGGTCAACACCTCAGAGAGACAGGCAAATTCAGTGTCCTTTAAAGCTCTGCGAGCCAATGTATTACGATAAACCCCAACATCAACACCCGTTTTGCGGGCAGATTTGCGTAATGCATTCATCACAGAGACAGTAAGACCACGGTAGTCAGCAACAACCATGGACATTGCAGTACCTGCAACTTCCGATAATTCTGCGACCATTGCCTTCTTATCTTCTAAATTTAAAGCCACTGTCACTCTCCATTAGAGTTATCAGTGTGAATTAACAGTGCGAGTTAACAGTATGTTTCTCACGCTCTTGTCACACAGCTCTAGATTCAAACAAAACAAAAAACGCAAGGGTTTTTTGTCTTCCCATCGATGAGCGCAAAAATAATTCTTGCAGCACACCATCTACGTAGGAAATTAAATGCTTACGCATACCTACGGTCTTCGACAGCAAAAACGCTGCGAAATTTTCTAAAAAAGTCAGTATGCACAGGCATACCGATAACTTTTTTCTAAACATTTAATGAAGCAATATCCACATGAACAGCAGGACCCATCGTTGAAGAAATAACCAGCTTCTTCAAATAAGTACCTTTTGCGCTTGCTGGTTTTGCTTTCTTCAGATCTATCAAGAGTGATTCAATATTTTGCTTGATTGCTTCAGCACCAAAACTGACTTTACCCACAGCGCAATGCACAATACCATTTTTATCTGTACGGTAGCGAACTTGTCCGCTCTTTGCATTTTTAACCGCTGTCGCAGCGTCATTGGAAACCGTACCCACTTTTGGGTTTGGCATCAAACCTTTTGGCCCTAAAATTTGACCTAACTGTCCCACAATCCTCATTGCATCAGGCGTAGCAATCACAACATCCGCTTGGAATTGTCCTGATTTCACAGCTTCAGCCAAATCTTCAAAACCAACGATATCCGCACCCGCAGCCTTTGCAGCATCTGCCTGATTACCTTGCGCAAATACGGCTACACGAACCGACTTTCCTGTACCATTTGGTAAAACGGTAGCGCCACGTACCGCCTGATCAGACTTATTGCCATCGACACCTAACATCATTGAGACATCAAAGCTTTCATCAAATTTTGCAGATGAACATTTTTTAACAAGTTCAACTGCCGCTAAAATAGGATGTTGTTTTCCTGGAACGAGATCAGCTCTTAGTGCCTTTTGTTTTTTTGAAATCTTACTCACGTTCTTTCACTCCCTCAACATCGATACCCATGCTACGAGCAGTGCCTGCAATCGTGCGAATAGCCGCTTCTAAATCAGCAGCTGTTAAATCCGGCTCTTTTAATTTTGCAATTTCTTCTAATTGCGCACGCGTTGCTTTGCCCACCTTCGCTGTGTTTGGAGTTGCACTGCCACTTTTGCCAGCTAGCACTAACTTTTTCAGCAAAACAGATGCAGGCGGTGTTTTGGTAATAAAAGTAAAACTACGATCAGAATATACTGTGATAATCACAGGGGTTGGCATACCTTTTTCCATGCCTTGCGTTTTAGCATTAAACGCTTTACAGAATTCCATGATATTAACACCATGTTGACCCAATGCAGGACCAACGGGTGGACTCGGATTTGCTTCACCTGCTTTTACTTGCAGGCGAATATACGCCGTTATTTTCTTTGCCACTTTCTATACCTCTTTTTGTGGGTTCCGACGTTACTCCGACATTGGAGCAACTCCCCGAAACAAAGGTATCAAGAATCAGTGCGAGCAGAAATCTGATTACTCACACCGTTACCTCACCCTGATACCTAGCTTTTTTCTACTTGACCGAACTCTAATTCCACTGGCGTTGAGCGCCCGAAAATAGAAACAGACACACGTAATCGGTTTTTTTCATAATTGACGTCTTCTACAACGCCATTAAAATCAGCAAACGGGCCATCAATAACCCGAACCACTTCACCTGGTTCAAACAAGACTTTTGGTTTCGGCTTGCTTTCACCCTCAATCACACGACGCAATATCGCCGCTGCTTCTTTATCGGAAATTGGCGCAGGTTTTTCTGCTGTGCCACCAATAAAACCCAAAACACGTGGAACACTTTTCACCAAGTGCCACGTATCATTATCCATTTCCATCTCAACTAAAACATAGCCAGGAAAGAATTTGCGTTCGCTTTTTCTTTTTTGGCCCGCTCTCATTTCAACAACTTCTTCTGTAGGGACAATAATTTCCCCGAATCGATGCTCTAGACTTTTTAGGCGAATTCGCTCACCCAATGCTTTTACAACGTAATTTTCAAATCCTGAATAAGCGTGAATGACGTACCATCGCTTTTTATTTTGCTCTTCTGTCATGCGCTATCCTCTCTGGCCTGTCAACCAACCCACTAACCAAAAAAATATGGTGTCTATACCCCATAAAACCAACGCCGCGAATACTACCATCGCAACAACCACTAAAGTCGTTTGAATGGTCTCTTGCCGGGTCGGCCAAACTACTTTGCGCAACTCAATGCGTGCGCCTTTCATAAATGACCACACCAACTGACCTGTGGTCGTTTGAAATGCGGTTAAGATCGCGAGCGCCATCAAGACAATACCAGCAGCCGCACGCAGCGCCCAAGCAACCTCATTGAAATAAGTGTTTGCAACTATACCACCAATCACTATCAAAAAAACAATAGTCCACTTCAATCCATTGAATCCCGGCGCTTGCCCGACATTCTGATTAATCATCCTTACATTGTTTTTTTGATTCATATAAGCGAACAACCCATGAAAAAAACATTTTTTGCAAACAGCTTTCAAACTTTTATGTTCGCACATTGAACTGCGCGTAACACTTTTGTTTCTCAGGCCAGGAGGGAATCGAACCCCCAACCTACGGTTTTGGAGACCGTCGCTCTGCCAATTGAGCTACTGGCCTAAAGAGTTGCCCGTTATCTGTTATCAGTGCTTTTTCAAAACCGATACTCACACTGATAACTGATTCCCGATACCTTCTAAGCAATAATCTTCGCTACAACGCCGGCACCTACCGTACGACCACCTTCTCGAATCGCAAATCGTAAGCCATC
>Ga0155584_1008_pt1 | contig 15774 bp, 15 predicted proteins | sample RifCSPhighO2_12_FD_107241 | JGI IMG/M metagenome (GOLD analysis project Ga0155584, IMG submission 107241) | Gammaproteobacteria bacterium RIFCSPHIGHO2_12_FULL_40_19
TTTTTCTGGGCGATGTCAGTTAGCCATGTCAGTCGTGATAGCACCCAACCCGTCACTTTTTTGAATTAACCCAAAACAGTTAAAAAATCCATATCTCAAGTTTTTTATCGATAACAGTTAGCCATGTCAGTCGTGCCTCCGCGCCTTTTTTATTTTTTTTCTGGGCGATGTCAGTTAGCCATGTCAGTCGTGATAGCACCCAACCCGTCGCTTTTTTGAATTAACCCAAAACAGTTAAAAAATCCATATCTCAAGTTTTTTATCGATAATGTTATTAATTGCGAATCTCAATAAAATCTACAACGCCCACAATATCGGTTTATCCCATCATCCAGAAATCCACAACGTATTATTACGAATTTCTGGAATTCCATAAATATCACTGCTATATTTCTTATTATTTATGCTAAACGGATTCAAAAATGCAGTATCTGCGAACGTTAAATTTATTTAATCTGTTGAAAAAAAAGTCTTTTTTTCTATTTGGGCCGCGTGCGACAGGCAAAACGTCACTGATCAAGGCGCAATTTGCCAAAAATATTCCTTATTTAGATTTGCTGAACAGTGATCTTTATCTGCGATTATCTGAAAGGCCTGCTGATCTGTATTCTGTGATTCAAGGCTATGATCAACACGCTACCATGGCGATTATCGATGAAGTGCAGCGCATCCCTCATTTGCTAAACGAAGTGCATCGCTTGATTGAGAATGAAAAATTGACGTTTTTATTAACAGGCAGCAGTGCGCGAAAGCTGCGTCGTAATCAAGCGAATTTATTGGGTGGGCGTGCAAGGCAAGCAGAATTATTTCCGCTCACATCAGCTGAAATCCCAGCGTTCAATTTGGAGCGATATTTGCAGGTAGGTGGATTGCCGATGGTTTATCAAAGTGATGAACCCTTTGAGGATTTGTTGAGTTATGTGAATACGTATTTGAAAGAGGAAATTCAAACAGAAGCATTGGTACGCGAGTTGCCGCCCTTTATTCGATTTTTAAAATTTTCAGCATTAACGTCAGGAGAGATTATTAATTTTGCGAATATCGCCAGCGATGCTGCTGTTGCGGCACATGTCGTTCGTGATTACTACAGTATTTTAGAAGATACCTTCATTGGATTTATGTTGCCAGCGTGGACAAAAACAATGAAACGAAAATCAACGAGTAAAGCAAAATTTTATTATTTTGATATTGGTGTCAAACATGCGTTGACAGATGTAAAGCATGTTCCGCAGCAATCGGATTTGTATGGTAAAGCATTCGAGCATTTTATGGCGCTCGAATTGCGTGCCTATTTAAATTATCGCAGAAAAAATATTTCATTTTGCTATTGGCAAGCAAAGAATGGTCAAGAAGTAGATTTTATTTTAAATGACGCGATTGCTATTGAAGTAAAAGCGACAACGCGCGTACAAGATAAGCATTTAAAGGGATTGAAAACCCTACTCGAAGAAAAAATTTGTACGCGATATATACTCATTAGCCAAGATGCGATTCCACGACGCGTGGGTGATTTAGAAATCATGCCCTGGCAACTGTTTTTAGAAAAATTGTGGCGAGATGAAATCATTTAAATTTCTCCAGCGCCGGCTTATTTTCTCTTTTCCAATATGTCACAACCAGCGGAATAAAAATCACCGTCAAAAACCCAATAAAATCCACAGTGACAACAGTGATGATGGATTTTTTTCTGACATTATTGATTTTAGTGAAATATTGAAAGGAGAGTGACAAGTTGGGTCATGTGTCTGTTTTTATGAAACGACGCAACCCGCTCGACACTCAACGCATTGAGCAAAGTGCGTGTGATGTAACAATTTTGCCTGTTTTGCGCAATCACGAGCAGAGTCAAACTCCTGAGCTCCATTGCCGATGAATGGTGATAAAAGCTAGACTTTATCGAGAAAGATTAAGATAATTCCCATGGGTCGCGCTTGTGGATTTAAACAATTCGGCAGTTCAAATTATCAAATTGTTTATTTTTTCGTCGACCCAACTCTTTTACAAAATTCTGAAAGATCGGTTTACTTACAAAGATTCTCGCACATTGCTGGATAAAATGTTTGAACTGCTGCTATACGTCAATTCTCCAGAAAAATTTTATTTTGTTGCTGATAAATATTATTGTTCTGGAAGATTCATGAAACAATTACTCTCATCTGGTATGCATATTATCACCATGATGAAGAAAAACGCAGTTGCCTATTACCCGCTCGAATCAAGCAGCAAGCGACGCGGACGCCCGAAAAAATATGGAAAAAAAGTAAAGCTGTTTGATTTATTTAAAATGAATTTTGAGTGGATCAGTATGCCAATGCCCGGAAATAATAAATTAATCATCCAGTATTGCGTCATAAAACTTTTCTGGAAACCAGCAGGTCAATTGGTAAATTTTGTTTTGGTCATTCATCCAGAAAAAGGCAATGCCATTGTTATGTCAACTGATTTAACATTACTTCCAATGGATGCGATTTTTTGTTATTCAATACGTTTTAAAATTGAAGTTGCATTTAAACAGGCAGTGCATCAGATTGGCGCATTTATGTATCGCTTTTGGTTACGGATAATGCATAGCCATGTCAGTCGTGCCTCCGTGCCTTTTTCGATGGGATAGCCATTTAGCCATGTCAGTCGTGCCAGGGGCACAAAAATATTTGCGCAATGATATCAATTTTGAAGCGCTTGATAAGGAAGCGATGCTGATGACTGATCTTGAGTCTGCCAAACAAATGCAAGAGCAGAAAAGCATCTTGTTTCGAAAAATCTTTGCTGCAGGGAAGAATGAGTTATAATCACGGGCAAGGATGCATTTGAGTCAGTGGTTAAGCTATGGAACAGCTGGGCACAAACCGTGGAAAACATCCCTGTTTACCACCGCTTGCACCCAACTGTCCCACAACTTAACCACTGACGGTTTGATTAAAGGCAACAACAGTTTTTTATAATATAAAATGAACGGCTTTTGAGATCTCATCCGATTTCAGCCTCATTTTTGGATTGGAAAATACTTCATACCCAAAAAAAATAAAAAAGGCGCGGAGGCACGACTGACATGGCTAACCGGACATGGCTAACCTTGTTTGGAGTTAGACTCCTTTTTCAAAAAAATCCACTAATGTCATCCCTTCGCTGCCACCCACTTGTATCACACGTGCTTTCGGAAATTTTTTTAAAAAAGCAGATAAGCCAGTACCTATTTTTTTCAAACCTGATTTTACCTCGATGGCAAATAATTCATCCTGATTTTCTACAATAAAATCCACTTCATCATTTCCTTCTCGCCAATAATATACGCGTTGCGTTGGATGAGTAGGATGATTTATTAGGTGTGCGCCAACGGCGGATTCGACGAGGCGTCCCCAATATTCAGGACGCTTTTTTGCAACTTCTAATGGGATTATATTGTTTGCGGAAATAAGTGCTGTATTCAGCGCCAATATTTTTGGGCTAGAAGCGCGCTGCATGATTTTTTTGCCATAGTATTTTTCAATTCCTGTCATGAGACCAGCGCCACTCAATAATTGTAAATAATGCGCGAGTGTTGTGGTGTTTCCTGCGTCATGTAATTGCCCTAACATTTTTTGATACGATAAAATTTGCGCGGAATACTCGCAGCCGAGTTGGAATAGACGGCGTAACAATGCGGGTTTTTGTACCGTATTTAATAATAAAATATCGCGTGACAAGGTGGTTTCGATTAATGAGTCTCGAATATAAGATGCCCAACGTTCTGGTTCTGTAATTAATACCGCTGATCCGGGATAACCGCCATAATAAATGTATTGATCTAATGTCCAGCCAAATGCAGTTTTCATTTCGATATAGGACCAGGGCCTGACTGGAATTAATTCAAAACGTCCAGCCAAACTTTCTGTTAGTCCTTGCTGAATTAAGAGAGGGGCAGATCCCAAGATGATAAGATGTACATTGCGCTTAAAACGGGTGTCTGCATCCCATTCTGCTTTTACCACATCAGACCATTTTTCAATTTTTTGAATTTCATCCAAAATCAGCAGAACAGGTTTTTGAGAATTATTATTTTGTAATGCGCGCGCATATCCCCATGCTGTTTGAATCCATATTTCATCTGGCACACCAGGAGCATCGGCTGAAGCGTAGTGATGGGGGATGTTCAGCGCTTCTGCTACCTGATGTGCTAGCGTGGTTTTGCCGGTTTGACGTGGGCCGGATAAGACCTGAATAAAGCGACGCTCAGCACGAATGCGTTGAATTAATTTTGCTTTTTGCTGTCTATAATACATTACAATTCAATTAGTTGGTGTTTTACTCAATGTGTTGAGTATTTTTACTCAATGTATTGAGTATTTTAGTGAAGATTTCAAATAAAGGCAATGCAGAATGCTTAGAATATTGGACTGGTCGAAATTTTTGACTATACCAAACGGAAATGAAGTTGCGAGATGATCCTTGTCTCCTCGGTGTAAAATCGAAATTTCATATATGTTTTGTACGATTTTAATTCGTCGTCAAAGACCATCTCGCAACTTCATTTCCGTTTGGTATAGTCAATTTTTCTCATGATTCATCTGTATATTTATAAATAGTATCAATATTGATACTATAATAAGAATAGGACGTAATAGGGGAGCTGGCGTGGGAAATCGCATCGATGATATTGTCGATAAGATGAAATCGACTCCTAAATCGGTGCGGTTTCAAGAGTTAGAAGCAGTTTGTCAGTATTATTTTGGTAAACCAAGACAGAAAGGAAGTGGTCATTGTGTTTACAAGACTCCTTGGTTTGGTGATCCGAGAGTGAATATCCAAAATGATCACGGCAAAGCGAAGTTGTATCAAATAAAACAAGTGCTACAAGCAATTGAGAAAATGAAAGGTAAGTAAAAATGAGTGACAAATATGCTTATCGTGTGATGTGGTCTGAAGAAGATCAGGAATATGTGGGTCTTTGTGCGGAATTCCCAAGTTTAAGCTGGCTTGATAAATCACAAGAAGCGGCATTCAAAGGCATTCGCAAATTGGTTGCGGAATCAATTGATGATATGAAATCACATCATGAAACCATTCCAGAACCATTGTCATCAAAAAAATTCAGTGGAAAATTTATTGTTCGCGTCACACCAGAACGTCATCGTGAATTGGTTTTAGAAGCACAAGAAAATAAAGTGTCACTAAATAGGTATGTGAATGATAAGTTAGCAGGGTCAGGACGTCGTGGATAATTTTCAATAACGCCTCACCCCTGATAGCCACATAGCCATGTCAGTCGTGCCTCCGTGCCTTTTTCGTGTTAGCTAGAAGTTACGCATTGACGCCGTCATAAAAATCCTGATAATTGGTTAGCCATAATTTCCAACTAAAAAAATCACTGAATAACAGTCTGATATCGTGAATTCATGTGCGCCATGCTCGGAACAAATGTATGGATAAAAGTGGTAAATTTAGCCATGTCAGTCGTGCCTCCGCGCCTTTTTTATTTTTTTTTGTTAGCCATCTCAGTTGTGCCCCCGTGCCCTTTTTATTTTTTTTCTAGATGGGTTAACGCATGTTCGATTGTCTGTAGCAATTCAGGTGAAAATATGGCGTCTGCATTGTCAACAAGCCGATTCAGTTGTCTTGATAACGTACCATGCGTTATTTGAAATAGTTTTGCTACGCTGACAATATTGATATCAGAGAAACGAATAAAATAACTTGCCAACAAAGCCCTTTGCTTGGTAATCATATGAGTTTTGGAGCGTCCAAATAATTTTGTTTGATCAATGTTTAAATGATCACACACAATCGCTGATATCACTTCTATAGGCAATGATAGACGATGCGTTTTTGAAAGCGCGATATTTTTTTCTTCTAAATTTCTAATTGCATCGTCATCATGAATTATTTCTCCATTTTCTGAAATAGTAATTGCTGGTTTCCATTTTTCACGATCCACTGCTTGATATATAAAATCACTGTAATTTAAATTTGTTTTTTTAAAAATAGTTGAGATTATTAAATCAATATTCATCCACGATGGCGGGTTTTCTGAAAAATAATAGTGATGGCTGGTCCACAAATAATCGCTTGCATGAGTGACCATTTTTGCAGTAACAGGATTGAGGTGAATATATCGACACAAATAAATAAGATATTCTTCATTGCTTACATGCAGTGATCTAAATCTGCCTTGAAACAAATGTCCAATGCGCTTGTACCGATTATTAAACCAACGCGCATATCGAAAATTAATGTTTTTCATAATCATTGATAAGGACGAATCATGAACATGGATAATCATGTGAACATGATTACTCATTAAGCAAAATCCAAGAATTTTGTGGTCAAATTTTTCAGAACTTTCTTTTAGTAACAAAAGAAAATAAGAAAAACAATCGTATCCGTAAAATATTCGTTGTCGATTATTTCCGCGCATCATCACATGATAAATCGTATTTGGTACGTGGATTCGTGGTTGTCTACCTGTTCTGTCCATGAAAGAAAGATAACAGTTTATTTTTTCGTGCCAATACTGTGTATTTGTTTGAAAAAAGGCACGGAGGCACGACTGACATGGTCATTCTTCACAGTGGCAACACAGTATCGACTTATTCAATTTTTTATAATTCGGCATGAATAGCAGATGTTACTCCCCCTTTTTAATCGTTCTCTTAATTTTAAATAGTGCCAAGTTAATTTCATAGATTGTTTCTGTGCCTTTAATTTCTAGCGCATGATCAGGAATGAATAAATCTGCCATCAGTTCACCGGCGTGTTCTATCAACGTTTTTTGGTTCGGTGAGTTTTCTGGCGCCTTTTGTGTTAACTGAATGGCCCGATTTAACTCGCGAAGTTTGGTAAAAGCTTCAACAATAGCAAGTGAGGTGTCAACTGCCTTGGCACTTTTTAAAACAGTGGCCAACATATACAAGCCTTTTTCTGTGAAGGCTTTTACGGTTGCGTGCGAATGTTTGAGTTTATCGAACTGGTCGAAATTTTCGACCACTTCATTTTTTTCCTTGCTGTTGAGTTTGATTAGGTAGCCATCAGGAAATTTTTTTGGGTTATTTTTAACGGCTTCGTTGATTCGTTTTGTTTCAACGCCGTACAATTCCGCAACATCAGAATCAATAATTACTTTTTGATTGCGAATCTCAATAATTTTGTCTTCAACCTGATCATATTCGATAACTTGCATGAGCTTGACTTCTAATATTGAATGATAAAACTGTATCATTCATGTAGCTTTCTGCAATACCGTATTTTATTGCATTAATCACTCCCCCCATTTTTCCACCGCCGGCTTATTTTCTCTTTTCCAATACGTCACAACCAACGGAATAAAAATCACAATTAAAAATCCGAGCAAAATCCACAACGGCCACAATATCGGTTTATTCCATTTTTTCCGTAATTGTTCACGCAATTGCGGATTAATTGCCTGATATTTTAATGTATTATTGGCAACGCCATGTGGCTTACTTGGCGCGACCCACTGATGCGACAGCGTAAAGTCAATCGGATGAACACCCCAAATCCACGGCGCATCCTCTTGAATAATTGCCAGCAATTCACGAATTTTTGCCAATCGCTTTTCATCATTCGGCATATTTTTTATGTCATTAAATAAATTATCAACTTTAGGGTTTGTATAATTAGAGGCATTTTCCCCATTAAATTTCACTTTTCCATTCGCGCTATACAATAAAAATAAAAAGTTTTCAGGATCAGGATAATCAGCCAGCCATCCCCACGAAAATATTTGTGCGTTGCCCGTGCGCACTTTATCTTGAAAGCGATTATATTCCGTGTGACGAATATTTAATGCAATGCCGAGTTTTGCAAATTGTTTTCGCATCCAATTTAATTGTGATTTATCATCTGGATTTCCTGTCGAAGTCACATCGTAATTTAATACAAGTGCTTTACCTGTTTTGGGATCAATACCATTCGGATATCCCGCTTCAATCAATAATTTTTTGGCAACATCGATGGGATTACGCTTTATATTATTGTTATCCGAAAAATAAATGACTTTATTAATGTGATCTTTCCCCGTTTCATAACCAAAAATGCCGGGTGGAATGGGACCGTGTGCAGCAACGCCGCGTCCATTCATAAATAATTGAATATATTCTTCGTAATCAATGGCAATGGAAATCGCTTGTCGTAATTTTTTATTTTTTTCGCCCTGGCCACCAACCACATCATCCAGCATATTAAAACCAATATAAAATACGGATGGACTAACCGTTGTTTCTAATCGTATCCCTTTTTCTTGCATGGATTGTGTGAGTTCGGGAGTACCATCGGCACTCAGTTTAATGGCTTGATCAAAACTATCGGCGCTAATGCCCGAACGGTCATAATACCCTTGTAAAAATTTATTCCATCGTGGAATGCTTTCTTTGTCGAGGCTTAATACGAGTCGATCTACGTGTGGCATTGTTTTATGTGTTTCAGGGTGATTTTCTCCGTGAAAATGTGGGTTTTTTGATAAAATCATTTGTTCATTCGGATTATTTTCTGACAATAAATACGGACCCGTTCCAACAGGATACCAATCCAACGTGATATTTTTTTCCCTTAATTGTGGTGTCGCATAAAATAAATCAGCTTCCCAGGGAATGGGTGCAAAGAAGGGCATTGCAAGCCAATAGAGGAATTGTGGATACACGCCATATATTTTAATTTGATACTCATATTTGTTAATTATGGTTGCACCTTCTAAAGGAAATTGTCGTAGATCAAACGTGTGATTTTTTTGATAAGCAGCTTGTAGTGTTTTTGAATACGCATCAAAGCCGACAATGTATTTATTTAATACGCCAAATATAGGCGAATTAACGGTTGGACTGGCGAGTCGCTTAATTTGATACACATAATCTTCCGCGGTTAATTCGCGCGTTCCGACATTTTTAAAATCATGCAATGCGTGGAGATTTTTAGGTGTCGTATTTTTTGCAAATGCGGGATGGGGTTGAAAATAAATGCCGGGTTTTATTTTTAAATCATATACAGAATAAATGATCTCGCCATTTTTTTTAATATACGTAACGGTTGGCATTTTTGACAGCGTGAGCGGTATTAATTTAAAGGGCCTTGCTAAATAATCGTATTGCAATGGTGGCTCATAAATTTGCGCGATGATACTCGTTTCTTCGGATGAATAAGAGCGGGCAGGATCCAGCGTTTTCGGCGCGCCTGCAAATGCGCTGTATAAGGTGTTTTGATCTGACTTTCCGTGGTGGGGATTGTTCCATGTTGCGCACACCACTGTAGTTATCGAAATTAATAATAGCGCCAGCCACTTTTTCATTCTAAAATCCGTTTTGTTGAAAGGTTTATTATATAGTAAGTGCCAGTATGAGTGTAAGGACCCTCGCATAAATAACCTATGCAAGTGGGGCTCAAGATGACGTATTAAATTTATCGTCATATTGAGATTCCAGTTGCACAGGTTATTTATGCGAGGGCCCTAAGTAGACGTTCAGAACGCGCAGCGCAGCGGAGTAAGTGGGTTATGAATACAACAATCTCCGATTTATACGCCGAGCTTGCGAAACAAAACATTACCGATACGCCCGCTCGCATCGATTTCCTCACAGAATATTTTCTCGGAAAACCGTATCTCACTCATCCGCAAGGAGAAGGTGCGGATGGCGAAATCGATCAAGCACCATTCTATCGTTTCGATGGATTTGATTGTGTGACCTATGTGAACAACACATTGGCGTTAGCGTTGTCAGAAGATCTCTATTCATTTCAGGAAAAATTATTAGCGATTAATTATTACGATTCAAAACCGCTATTTGAAAATCGTTTTCATTTTATGAGTGTTGATTGGAATATTCAAAATCAAAATAATCATAGTGTGGTAGATATTACGGAAAAAATTGTTGATAAGCACAACACGCCGATTTGTTTATTTGCCGAAGGTGACATTGATCGTCCTTCCTGGTTTTTAAAACGCGCTGAAAATGAAATGTCATCTCGCGCGAATCATTTGAAAGAAATTTCAAAAAAAGTGAAAAAAGAATGGGCGCGATTGCCTTATTTACCCTTGTTTACTTTATTCGATGACAATAAAAATCCGCATGACGATTTGTTTAATCAAATTCCGCATGCCAGTATCATTGAAATTGTTCGCCCCAACTGGCAGTTAAAAGAAAAAATAGGCACGAATTTGCATGTATCGCATGTGGGATTTGCTGTTAGAAATGTATCCGGTGCATTATTTTTTCGACACGCGTCATCGGAACAAAAATGCGTGGTTGAGATTTTATTGTCAGATTATTTAAAAAACTTTTTGGAAAGTCCAACCATCAAGGGAATTCATGTGCAATTGATTTTGTAATTCCAAAAACGACGTTATATTTGCCGTTATTTATGCGCAGGCCCTAAATGTGCTGTCACTGAGGGTTCTGTTTTGGTGTGAAGCGATCGGTCGGTCTTCCGTGTGCATTGCTGCAAAAAGCCTGGGTAATGGCGTTGTTAGTTTTTGATGCGGTTTTTTATCATCGATTTTTTTAAAAACTTCTTCTAATTCACGGCGAATAATATGTAGATTTGTTCTTCTTCTGATGCGTTCTGCCGTGTAATCCAGTTTGTGTGTTCCGTCCTGATCAGAAGCCCCTTGAGCATAAAGCAACGAATTATGTTCAATCATGATTCTTTCTAAATCGGCAAAGGCACGGGGATGAAAAAAAATGGTAATGTCTGTGGGTAATGGCAGTGCATTTTCAATAAAATACTTTAAGATGGTTCTCTGTCGCGGTTTTTCAAAAGCCATTTTGATTGCGGTTGTTGAAAAAGCATAACCTTTATCCCGTAGACTTTCTTTTATTGCGCAGACTAAGGTGATAACACGATCTGTCATTTGTTCGGGTATCATCGTGCTTTTTAAATACGCGCAAATATCGGGATGGCCTTCTAATAATTGGTTTGTTTTACGGTTTAATCTACGACTCAATGCATTAGCCGTTTCGGCAATAGCGGGTTGGGGTCGTTTGATTTTTCTTGCCTGTGCGGCGGCGATCAATTGAGGCGTGATGTCGGGCAAGTTATCTTGCGCATTGCGTTGATGGGCGATCGCTACCCATTCGTTATAGGAAAAGGGTAGTTTTTCAGCGGTGGTTGTCGATGCTTTCACTGCCGGAAGCTTTCCCGTTGGTCTGAGTGCGCCCATGCGGATACATTCTTCCGTTGTGAGAGAAAGGGGCGCTGTTCTGAATTCGTTCGCTTTAGCAGCTGCTAATATTTCGTCTAATTCAATGGGCGCTCTTTTATTTAGAACAATGGGTTCAAGGTGCGTTGTTACAGGTTTGGGTAAAGTGACAACAATTGGCTCGATCGGCAGTGTTTTGGGAGCTGCTTCCTGTGTTTCAGGCGCTTGCGCTAGATCTTCGCATAATAGCGCTTTTAATTCGCTGCGCGCTTCTCTAAGGGCTGTGCTGATCCGACGACTCATATTGAATCTGCTGATTAATGAATGGTGTTATTAGACAATAGCAGCTGGATCTTAATGCAATATTAAACTGTTCATTTTATACGTAGATGCCGCCTAAGATTGCATCACGGCTTGCGCCTGTGACACTCGGGCAATTACTGCTTCTTTTTTCGATGGTTTGTTTGGCTAGAAATGCAAATGCAGACGCTTCGATCCATTGTGGTGCAATACCCGCTTCTGTTGTTGACATCACTTCAACCTGCGGCAAATTTGCCTGCAGTCGCGTGATTAAATAGTGATTATAGGCGCCACCTCCGCAGAGCCAAAGCGTGGGAGTAGAAATGATGGCATCGGCAATGGTGCTTACCGTTAATTCGGTCAATGTATTTTGAATATCAACAGGCGAAATCATTTTGGGAAATGAATTTAATTTTTCAGTCAGCCATTGCCAATTAAAATATTCTCGCCCCGTGCTTTTGGGTGGTAATTTTTTAAAATAAGGATCATCCCGTAAAAGGGATAACAAATCTGAATTTAATTTTCCGGATCGTGCCCAGTCACCGTTGTCATCAAACGATTTTCCACGGTGTTTTTCATGCCATTGATCCAGTAAAGTATTTGCGGGACCGACATCGAATCCAAGCATAGATTGTGATTGATCGCTGGGAATATAAGTCAGATTCGCAATCCCGCCTAAATTTAATACCCATTGATCGTATTCTCTTCTGCCGAATAAATAGGCATGAAAAGCAGGAACGAGTGGTGCACCTTGACCGCCCAATGCAACATCTTTTCTGCGAAAATCAGCGACAGTAGTGATTTTTGTTTTTGCTGCAATCACATTGGGATCTGAAATTTGCAGGGTAAATGGAAATTCTCCCAATGGTTGATGATAAATGGTTTGTCCGTGTGAACCAATCGCTGTAATGTCTGATGCGTTGTATCCGCTTTTTTTCAGCAGATTTAAAGCAGTTTCTGCAAATAAATCGCCAAGCTGCGTATCTGTTTCGCCGAGTGTTTTTATATCTGATTTATTATTGCAAAGTGAAAGGATTTTATTTTTTAATGCGTTTGAAATCGGGGTGGAATACGTTTCAATTAAATGCGGCTTGTCGTCTTCAAAAGAGAGTAATGCGGCATCAATGCCATCCATGCTTGTGCCAGACATTATCCCAATATAATAACAGCCGCCTTTTCTCATGATTTTTGTTTCGATGATTGTATTTTTTGATTATCCGCTAAAGCAGCGGTTTCAAATAAATTCATTTCGGAAAACCAGCGATCTCTTTTGTAGTCAAAAGCTTGTCGATATTTTTCAGGCAATGGCGAACCCTGCGGAAATTGCACAGTCAAAGGATTAACAGCGACGCCGTTTTTAAACAGTGAAAAATGCAAATGTGGACCGGTTGACCAACCCGTCATGCCAACATAACCGACCACTTCGCCTTTTTTAACGCGTTCGTTGGGTTTAATTTGACTCGCAAACTTTTCTAAATGCGCATAAAGGGTTTTATACGTTTGGTTATAACGAATCATGAGGACATTGCCATAGCCGCGCATTTGTTTGCACATGACAACAATGCCATCACCAATGGCTTTGACGGGCGTACCTTTGGGCGCGTCAAAATCCACCCCCAGATGAGGATGAACGCGATGTAGAACGGGATCATAACGATGATAATTAAAACGTGAGCCAATACGTTCATAGTGTAAGGGGGCTTTTAAAAACTCAGGTTTTGTCCCTTCGCCGTTGGGTTTGTAATAGCCTGTTTCGTGATTGGGTGTCGTGTATCGCACGATACGATAATGCTTTTGCCCATGGGTAATTTCAGCGGCAACGATATTGCCCGGATGATCTGCTTGATCGTTCACAAAGTATTCGTGATACAGCACTGCCAAGCGATCACCTGGGTGAATGTTGTGGGCGATGCCGCCATTTGCAAACATCGCATTTAATTCATGTTCTAAATGAGAGGGTAACCCTGTCGATTTTTCCGCTTGTTCAAGGCTGTGATGGATGACTGTCGATTTAAATCGCAGCGCTTTGGTTATTTGTTTTTGAATGACATGTGTCAAATATTGGTTATTGTGTTGCTCAATCTGGAGTGATTTTTCAAGATCGATGTCGTAGGTCATTGATACCAGTTGATGGGCGGGGGTTGTTGTGATTTCTGCAGACTGTCCCGTTTCCAAATGTTCAAGATAGCGTGCGGCTTCAGGTTGATTCAGTATTGTCATCCATATTGTGCTGGGTAATTCTGCGCGATGCAGCAACGAAGCCAATGTGTCGCCTTTTCTGACAGTATAGGTTTGTGTGCGATTTTCACTGGGCGTGTTTGTTTTTTGTGCAGTGTCCGTAGGCAATGGGATGATGAGACTTCCAGCCGTTTTTAGAGAAGATTGCTTAAGTGCTGATTGCGTGTGGTTTCCGAAAAAGTGACTTATAATGACGCCAGCAGCGAGTGTGGCAATTGCAAGGCCTGCGATACGCAAGCATTTTCCAGATGTCCATTTTGTACAGCCCATTATTGTCCCTTGTCGAAACGATCTATTTAGAACAGTAACCATAAAGGTGTCGATGAGGATGGTCAACGATTTTTTTTTGTAGGAGTTTTGTAATGATGTCGGCGAAAGAAGCCTTGGCGATTATTCAGCGTGGTGCGGATGAGATTATTCAAGAAGAAGCCTTATTAGAGCGATTCCAAAGCGGTGTGCCGCTTCGCATAAAGATGGGTATTGATCCAACGGCTGCAGATTTGCATTTTGGCCATACTGTCGTGATTAATAAATTGCGTCAATTTCAAGAGCTGGGACACGAGATACTATTTTTGATTGGCGATTTCACAGCGTTAATTGGCGATCCGACGGGTCGCAATGTGACGCGAAAACCGTTGTCTTCTGATGAAATTCTGGTGAATGCAAAGACCTATACTGAGCAAGTCTTTAAAATTTTAGATCCTTCGAAAACAAAGATCATGTTTAATTCCGAATGGATGGGGAAAAAATCAGCAGCAGATTTAATTGCGCTATCGGCGTTGAGTACGGTTGCGCGCATGCTAGAGCGTGATGATTTTAGTAAGCGGTATGCTGCGAATCAATCGATCTCCATTCACGAATTTATCTATCCATTATTGCAAGGCTATGATTCTGTTGCGATGCAAGCCGATGTGGAATTAGGCGGCACGGATCAAAAGTTCAATTTATTGATGGGGCGTGAATTACAAAAGCATTTTCAGCAAAAACCGCAATGCGTTATTACGATGCCCTTATTGGAAGGGTTGGATGGTGTTCAGAAGATGTCAAAATCCCTGGGTAATTATATTGGGATAACAGACGCGCCGGACGATATGTTTGGAAAAATCATGTCGGTTTCTGATGCATTAATGTGGCGCTATTTTGAGTTACTGAGTTTTCGTTCAGCTTCAGAAATCGAGGCATTGCGTGTTTCAATTGCGGAAGGTCGCAATCCGAGAGATGTAAAATTTGAATTGGCGCAAGAGTTAGTGGCGAGGTTTCATGGTGCTGCAGCAGCGTATACGGGGCAAGAGAATTTTGTAAATCGCTTTCAGAAACATGAGATGCCGGGAGATTTGGTATTACTTGAATTGAAATCGGACGTTCCGATGGGGATCGCCCATATATTAAAGCAGGCGGGATTGGTTGATAGCACATCTGAAGCAGTTCGTATGATTCAGGCTGGCGCGGTTCGTATGGATGGTGAGCGAATTGAAAATCCAAAGTTGATCATTGCGTCGGCTGAGCCTCGCATATATCAAGTAGGTAAACGGAAATTCGCGAGAGTAAGTATTGAATGCACAGGCGTTAGTGAAAACAAGTGCTAAAAATAAACAAAATAGTGAAAGAATGTGCGTGTTTTGCGCAAAAACAGGAAAATTTAAAATAAATGAAAAAAGGTGTTGCGCGATAAAAGAAACCTGTGTATCTTCCTCTCCACATCGGATGTGACAACAACTTGCTGAAAAACAAGTTGATTTGGGGACAGAAGATGGTAAACAACGTTTTTGAAAAAAAGTAAAAAACATTGTTGACAACGAGATGGATCTGAGTAAAATGATCCTCCTTCCCAGTACGGGAATCGCTCCTTAAAAATTTGAACATCGAAAAAAGCAGTTTGTGTGGGTCTTAGTAATAGTCAATTACGATTGAGTATATAAGTCCTAAGCGAAAGCTTGGACAACAAGACTTTGTGACTTAGTTTGAATAGTCACGCCAGTTTCAACTGAAGAGTTTGATCCTGGCTCAGATTGAACGCTAACGGCATGCTTAACACATGCAAGTCGAACGGCAGCACAGTGGTAGCAATACCATGGGTGGCGAGTGGCGGACGGGTGAGTAATACATAGGAATCT
>Ga0155584_1085_pt2 | contig 15253 bp, 18 predicted proteins | sample RifCSPhighO2_12_FD_107241 | JGI IMG/M metagenome (GOLD analysis project Ga0155584, IMG submission 107241) | Gammaproteobacteria bacterium RIFCSPHIGHO2_12_FULL_40_19
TGTGGGAGCATCATCATAACTTCCGTAACATGTTTGCAATTATACCCGCTTACTCTCGCTGCGCTCAAACGCGGTTCCGAACGTACTTCATACTCACACTATTTTTCTTTATCTTTCACTTCCTCAAACTCAGCATCGACAACGCCGTCATCTTTTTTGGATGCTTTGGCGTGATCGCTGGCGCTGCCACGATCTTCGGCACTGCCTGAGCTACTTGAGCCATCCGCACCTTGTTGCGCATACGCTTTTTCTGCAATTTTACCGGACAAATCAGATAGCTCTTTTGTTTTCGCTTCAATTTTGTCTTTGTCTTCGCCTTTAATTAATGTTTTTAATTCACTGAGAACAGGCTCAATGGCTGCTCTTTCTTCGGAAGATACTTTGTCACCCAAATCTGCCAAAGATTTTTCAGTCGCGTGAACCAGAGAATCCGCTTGATTACGTGCAGTCACTAATTCATGGAATTTTTTATCTTGTTCTTTATTTTCTTCCGCATCGCGCATCATGCGTTCCACTTCTGCATCCGACAAACCACTCGATGCTTTAATCACAATCGATTGTTCTTTGTTAGTTGCTTTGTCTTTTGCAGATACGTGCAGAATACCATTCGCATCAATATCAAATGTTACTTCGATTTGTGGAATGCCACGCGGCGCTGGTGGAATATCGGATAAATCAAAACGTCCTAATGATTTATTCGCCGACGCCATTTCACGCTCACCTTGCAATACATGAACGGTGACAGCTGTTTGGTTATTATCCGCCGTTGAAAATACTTGCGATGCTTTTGTTGGCACGGTTGTATTTTTTTGAATGAGTTTCGTCATGACGCCACCCATCGTTTCAATCCCTAACGATAACGGGGTAACGTCTAACAACAAGACGTCTTTCACATCGCCCGACAATACCGCTGCTTGAATCGCAGCACCCACCGCAACCGCTTCATCGGGATTGACATCATGACGTGGTTCCTTGCCAAAAAATTCTTTCACCGCATCTTGCACTTTCGGCATACGGGTTTGACCACCGACTAAAATCACATCGGTGATATCGGATGATTTTAATCCCGCGTCTTTCATGGCGATTTTACAAGGTTCAATCGTGCGTTGAATAAAATCTTCAACCAATGATTCCAATTTCGCGCGTGTCACGGTGATATTCAAATGCTTTGGACCCGATGAATCGGCAGTAATATAAGGCAAATTCACATCGGTTTGTTGCGCCGAGGATAATTCAATTTTCGCTTTTTCTGCTGCTTCTTTTAAACGTTGCAATGCCAGCGGATCATTATGCAAATCAATACCGGATTCTTTTTTAAATTCCGCCGTTAAAAATTCGATAAGGCGCATATCGAAATCTTCACCACCTAAGAATGTATCGCCATTGGTTGCCAATACTTCAAATTGATGTTCGCCATCGACATCCGCAATTTCAATGATGGAAATATCAAACGTACCACCACCCAAATCGTATACGGCAATTTTGCGATCGCCTTTTTGTTTATCCATACCAAACGCGAGTGCGGCAGCTGTCGGTTCGTTGATAATCCGTTTCACTTCTAAACCAGCAATTTTACCAGCGTCTTTTGTCGCTTGACGTTGTGAATCATTGAAGTACGCAGGCACGGTAATCACAGCTTCTGTTACTGCTTCGCCCAAATAATCTTCGGCTGTTTTTTTCATTTTCATTAAGACTTGCGCAGAAATTTGCGGCGGTGCTTTTTTTGGATTTTTCTTATCGCTATCGACTTCAACCCACGCATCCCCATTGTCAGCAGCAATGATGCTGTACGGCACCATTTTAATATCTTTTTGTACGACATCATCTTTGAATTTACGGCCAATCAAACGTTTGATGGCATATAACGTATTTTTTGGATTCGTCACGGATTGGCGTTTTGCGGAGGCGCCCACCAATACTTCACCGTCTTTGGTAAAAGCGATAATCGAGGGTGTTGTACGTGCACCTTCCGCATTATCAATAACGCGAGGTTTTCCACCTTCCATTACCGCAACACAAGAATTCGTTGTACCTAAGTCAATACCGATAATTTTGCCCATTGTTCTTATCCTCAATATTATAAAATCTGTTAGCAAATTAGTTGGGGGTGATGGAATCGTTTTTCAAGAGACTTATGCCACCACAATCACCATCGCTGCGCGAATCACACGACCATGCAGCGCATACCCCTTTTGTAAAACCTGCAATATCGTATTGGATTCGGCATGCTCATCCTGTCTCATTGACATCGCCTCATGCTGCATCGGGTCAAAGAGATCGCCTACTTGCGGATCAATGGTTGTAATTCCGTTTTTTTCCAAAAGCTTAAGCAGAATATCTAATGTCAACTCCATACCTTGACGCATCAGTTTCACACTCGGATCATCCGATTGCGTGCCTTCTAACCCACGCACCAAGCTATCAACGACGGGCACCAAATCAGAAACCAAGCGTTCAACCCCAAATTTACGGACTTTGGTCACTTCTTGTTCCATTCGGCGACGAACATTTTCTGATTCAGCAAGCCCACGCGCTGCTTGATCCCTATAAAATTCAACTTGTTTCTCCAGCAAGTTAACTTGATCCCTTAACTTCACGCAGGTGGTTTCATCTATCAGCAAATGTTCATCATCCGCCAACGGTTCGTCAGAAACTGCTTCAGTCTCACGCTCAGCCAGGTCACGCCATTTATCGGATGGATTATCTTGATTCAACTCTTCTTTTTGACTCATGCACACAGTCCCCTTATCATGTTGAATTCAAATATAAGGCCATATTCTAAAACTTCAAGGATAAAACATGATATTCTGGTTTAAAAAATTGATTTCTGCCTTTTTATTGCCGCTGCCATTCGGTTTACTATGGCTCACCCTCGCTGTTATTTTACTCATCACAAAACGCGCAAGACGATTACGGAATGCTTCTTTTATCATCGGATTTTTAGTGATTGCCCTCTTTAGTCTCAATCCCTTTACATTTTCGTTATTGAATCGATTGCAATCAGAATACACGCCGCTCATGACCATTCCAAGAGAGGTTTCGCAAGTGGTTGTGCTTGGCGGCGGCGTAAGCGGCAGAAAGGATTATCCACCCAATTTAACGCTAGGCTCTGCTTCACTATCTCGACTGGTTGAAGGTATTCGCTTATTTAAAGCATTGTATAAACACAATCAGAGTGCCCAATTGATTTTATCGGGCGGGCGCGTTTTTCAATCACCCTCTACTGCAGGAAAAATGCGAAATACAGCCGTTATGCTTGGCGTCAATGAAAAAAATACCTCTTTAGAAGATGGCTCTTTAGACACACACCAAGAATCCGTTTTCTTAAAGAAAATCATTGGGAACAACCCTTTCATTTTGGTGACATCGGCTTATCATATGCCCCGCGCTATGGCGCTGTTTGAAGAGAATGGTATGCATCCCATCGCGGCTCCTACGCAATTTATCGCCCAACATGAAAACTCTCTCCTCTGGTATATTCCGTGTTCTAGCAGCCTGACAGTCGGCGATATTGCTATTCATGAATATTTAGGCATCTTATGGGCTAAATATCAGGGATATATCGGGAAATAAAATGGTGGTATGTTAACTGATAATCAAAGTATGAGGCGGAACTAACTACATGCCAAATAAATCCTTCCATCACATCGCTCTCATCGGCCGCGCTAGAAAAGAAATTGCTGATACGTTAGAAGCCGTCAAAGATTATTTAATTCAAAAAAAATTAACCGTGTATGTCGAAGAAAATACAGCGGAAATGATGGCACAAAATCATTTACCCACATTTTCAGAGCAACAAATCCCTGCAACAATCGATTTAATGATCGTGGTTGGCGGCGACGGCAGTTTAATCAATGCCGCGCATTGCGCACTGCCACACAATCTTCCTGTTTTAGGCATTAATCGTGGGCGTTTGGGATTTTTAACAGATATTCATCCCACCGAATTATCCAAAATTGGCGATGTGTTAGCAGGCAATTACATCGCAGAAAAAAGATTTTTATTAACAGCAACCCATGAAAATACACCACTCGGTGTTGCTTTGAATGATGTTGTTTTGTTGCCTGGCGATAGCGCGCAATTAATTGAATTTGACATCCACATCAATGATCAATTCGTGTGTCAACAACGTGCAGACGGATTAATTATTGCAACGCCCACCGGATCCACGGCATATGCTTTATCCGGTGGCGGTCCCATTTTACATCCGCATTTAAATGCGATTGTATTAGTTCCCATGTTTCCGCACACATTGAGTAGTCGTCCCATTGTGGTAGAAGGTAATGCAAAAATAGAATTATTAATTCGGGATAACCGCGAAATGTCTCCTTGCATGAGTTGCGACGGACAACAACGCATTAAAGTGCAACCAGGAAGTCGCATTACCATTTCAAAACATGAAAACACATTACAGTTAATTCATCCTGAAAATTACGGGTATTTTGAGACGTTGAGAGAGAAGTTGGGGTGGCAGGTATAACATGCTAACCCACATCCACATCAAAAACTTCATCATCGTCAAATCACTTTCGCTTGATTTTCAAAAAGGGTTACACGTATTAACTGGCGAAACTGGCGCTGGAAAATCGATTTGGATCGATGCGATTGAAATTGGTTTGGGCGGACGCGCAGACGCCCAAATGATTTATCCCTCTGAAAAAACCTGTGATATTACACTGTGTTTTGACTTACAAAATCAACCGAATGCCAAAGCATGGCTGCAATCCAATGATTTACCCGACGATAACGAATGCATTATTCGCCGCATCATCGATCAAGACAAACCCTCTCGCACAACTATCAATGGCATGCCAGTTCCACAACAACTCGTTCGTGCGTTTTCAGAATATATTTTATCGATTCACGGTCAACACCAGCATCAACGATTATTAAAAGCAGAAGATCAACGTGCATTATTAGATCACTATGCACAGAATGAGGATTTATTATTATCGATTCAAACGGATTATGAAGCCTGGAAATCACTGGATCGCGAATTACACGCCTTAAAACAAAAGATGCAAAATAGATCCTCTGATTTAACCTTATGGCAATATCAATTGGATGAATTAGAACAATTGCACATCGTAGAAAATGAATACGACACTTTATTTTCAACATTTCAACAATTACATCATACCAAACAATTCGCAACAGGCATTCACGAAACCTACGAATACATTAACGGTGATGAAAATCCCGCTGCGATTGATCTTGTACAACAAGCACTCCATCACTTACAACACATTCCATCCAGTGATGAAAAAATTGAAAATATCCGTTCTCTTTTAAAAACGGCTGCGATTCATTTAGATGAAGCACAAGACGCATTGCGCCAATACAGTTTCAATGCGGATTTTAATGCAGATCAACTCGCAAGGATCGAAAATCGTCTTGCCTTATTGCAAGATATTGCGCGCAAACATCATAGTGATCCCAATCAACTCACAGAGATCGAAAATGCATTACGGCACAAAATTCTGTTATTAGAAAAAGCAGATGAAACACTGTTATCCCTAGAAAATCAGAAAAATAACATTATTTTAAAATACCAAGAAACCGCCAAACAACTCACCACACGAAGAAAAAAATATGCGACACAATTAAGTACTGCCATTACGAAACAAATGCAAGAACTGGGTATGAATGGCGGTAAATTTAAAATTGATTTGTTCGCACATCAACAATCCATTCATTTTAACGGCAATGAAGACATTCAATTTCTTGTATCGACAAATCCAGGACAAACACCCCAAGCGTTATCCCACATTGTTTCTGGTGGTGAATTGTCGCGTCTGAGTTTAATCATGCAAGTACTCTCTGCAACACAAAAAAATACACCGACTTTAATTTTCGATGAAGTAGATGTAGGGGTTGGCGGAAAAACAGCGGATATTATTGGACGTTTATTGCGGGAATTAAGCAATCAAGCCCAAGTGCTCTGCGTAACACATTTACCGCAAGTGGCGGCTTTCGGACATCATCATTTTTGTGCTAAAAAATTAACGGATGGAAAAACAACCCATAATACAATCACCCTGCTCGATACCACAGAACGTGCAGCAGAATTGGCACGGATGTTGAGCGGCGCACAAATCACAGAAAAAAGTTTATCGCATGCGCATGAATTATTAATGCATGTCACTAATTAACACTAACTGAAGAGTACTTTATGCGAAACAGATCTGCTAATAAAAAAATACAAGCGTGGATAAAAAGTGGTGCTAACACTGCTGCCAGTCAAAAAGTATTACGCGATGCGATATTAAATAAACCCGAAATGCAAATGGCGCTTGCAAGATATGTTAACAGTCTCAATTTACAGGGACAGGTGAACAAAGGAATCATCACGGAACATCAAGCGCTGGAACTGTTTGCCAAAGGTGTACAAGATTTTAAGCGACAGCTGAATACAGCCATTAATGATTGCTTTACTAAAAATCAACTGGATCAAACGAACTTAGCAAATCCATTAAACATGCAATTGGCTCTCGCAAATTCAAACACTCTTGCCAGTCAACAAATGGCGGATAGCGGCCCTGACGCCAATATCGAAATGGATAGAGAGATGGAAAGAATGTCAGCAGAAATGGTGTTATCCATTGAAATGGAAACGCAATTCATGCAACAAGCACAACAACAGAGGCAAGAAGAGCAAATGCAAGAAGAACAAACGCAAGAAGAACAGCAAGACCAAAGTATGCAACAACAGAGTATGCAACAACAGAGTATGGAAGACGGAAAGTCATCGTCACACGATCCTGAAGATGTTGTTAAAGGGGCTTCTATTTCTGAAGCCATCAAAGCTTCGAATGATAAACCCGAATCTAAAGAAGCCGACAAGCTGATGGAAAACGCCTTTCATGACAACACTGGCATGGAAGGCTCTTTTGAAAAAGTGGCTGAAGCAAAGTCCAAAGAAGACTCTTTCTCATCGTTGCCTGTACCACGTCCGCCCACAAGGGATGAAGATGATTGACATTGCGCCATTAACCGTCAACAATACGCCCATAAAATAGGACACCATGAAGGTATGAACGATGACATCACAAACTGGTTTGAAGCCTTTAATCAATGCGTTACGAGAAATTGATTTAACGCAAAACGAAGAAGAAATCATCCAACATGTCAAACCGCTCGTTCAACAATTCATTTCACAACCAGAAATATGGTTTGAAGACCGTTTTTACGAAGTCGATGAAGAACAAGGATTTGGGTCTCATTTAATTGCAGAAAACGAAGATCACACACTCGCTGTCATTATCACGTCCTGGCCATCCTTCCGCGAAACACCGCCGCACGATCACGACACATGGGCAGTCATCGGCTGTGTCAAAGGGTCTGAAAATAATATTTTCTGGGATCGTCATGATGACAAGAGCAACCCCACTTTTGCACATGTTTCTCGCGGCAAAGTCATTACGTGCAATCCAGGTGACATTGTGACGATGAAAACGGATGATATTCACAGTGTTGTCAATCCCGTGCAGGATGGCATTTCAGTTTCTCTGCATGTGTATGGCAAACATTTCAACCACACCAATCGTAAAAAATTCGATCCTGACAATAAAACAGTGCAACCCTTTATTGTAAGACAACAATAAAGTGCGAGTGGGAGCGCAAGGATGCAAAAACACATTTTCTTTGTAACGTATTTGCTAGATGAATCCGAAGGAAAAGAATTGCTAGGCAAAGAACAACAAGTAGTGCAAAATAACCTCACTGCGCCACCACCCCCAGCACCCAGTTATCAATCAACTCCGCGTATGTTTCCAATCCCCACACAAAACAACGCCGCAGCTCAGAGCCAACAAAGTCAGCATTTTGTAACAGGGCCATCTGATGGATCGTTTGATCCCGACGCACCGGTACCCAAACCGAGTTACCAGTCACCCAAATACGTCAGCCCCTTAGCTGCTGCATTTGCGAAAAAAAACGGACCTTAACGATTTAATTATTCGGATGCCAGAAGACAATCCATTAGCAATGCATCTTCTCCATCCGGATAATAGCGTTTTCGCAGACCCACTTCATGAAATCCACACCGTAAATACAGTGCAATCGCTCTTGTATTCGATTGTCTGACTTCCAATTGAATTCTTTCCATCGATTTTTTTTTCGCTTCATGCATGACAAAATGTAATAACTGCGTTGCCAATCCTTGTCGTTGATATTGAAAATCAATCACAATTTGCATGATTTCCCACGCATCAAAATTTTTTCTGATGATCGCAAAGCCTTTTATTTCATCTTCACAACAAATCACCCAGTGAATATAATTTTCAAGAAAGGAATCTTCTAATAAAGATGCCGACCAATCTTGGGAAGAGGTTTGCAAAATGGCAATCATTTCAGGCAGATCATCCTGAATGGCAATGCGAATATAATAGGCCGTTTTCATAGAATAAATAAATCACGCAAGGGTTTTATTTCTGTCCACAATTCTTTTTTGCGTTCTGTATTTTGAATGAATTGAATTAATGCATCATGCGAAATCATACATTCAACTTTGCTTTCACGCTCTAAAAACATTTTTTTTGCATGATTGCCGAGCAAAATCGCAAATAAATAATGTTTATGATTTTCATTCATTGCATTTGTAAAATGGGGCGTCAACGCGGCCACAATGTTTTGCACAAGATTTTCTTGTTCGCTGAGTGAAATACGGCTGTCATCTATCGCATCGGCAAACAATACACCCAACGGTTTTCCCGCAGCATTATTTAATTGATAGGAAAAATAATTTACCGCATGCGTGGGTTGGTCACGCAAACGCCAAGTGGTAATGCCCATTCGTTGTAAATAAATATTTTTCATCGTACGCCAGATTATCTGAAAGACGATCCTGATGCAATTTGAGATGTCGGCGTTACCATCTCAGTTTCCGTTGGCATTTGTATCCCAACATGATCAGAATCAACTTGATGTACAAAAACGCTCTCACTACGCGATCTTGGTACTGCAAAAATACGCGGCGAATAAGGACGCGCAGGTTCACGCAATTCAGGGCGATCAACAGTGGGAAAAGTAGGCGGTTCTGAAGATCCGGCACCCGTCAGAATCTGTGGTGGCGCGTTATTTTCTCCACCCTCAGGTTTTTTTTCCTCCGGTTTGGCATTCCCATTCAAGATGGAAGACAGCAACATAGAAGTAGGTAATACAAAAATCCCGTTATTGGCACCCGCGCTAATGGTTAAACTAATAAATCCAGCAATACCACCCACCAAACAGGATAAATGTGCAAAAAAATGCGGCAACCGACACCCATTAAAATTTCTTAAAAAAATAGCATTCCAGCCGTCTTTCTTGGCTTTTCCGCTACAAAACGCATATATAAACACGCCTGCTAAAATGCCCAAACCTAAAATCCCATAAATAAAGGCAATTAATGCGATTTGAAAATAAAGGGCTGACAGCGTTTCATTCACGGTTTGTCCAACAGTGGTTGATTGCGATAAACGATATCCCACCATGCCAGCAGCACCTGTCTTTTGTGCAGAGGCATGAAAATAATCAAGCAACACTAAAAAATCTTTGACCGTTCTTCTGGCTTCTTTTTCAAGAACCGTATCACTGGCAGTAGAGACAGGTGGAACTGTCAAAATAGAATGCACACGAGGGGCAGAAGCGGTTGTTGCAGCAATGGCTGAAGCCACTTCAGATTGATTATCTTCTCTACGCATCTTGAATCTCCTTATTCAGTTTAGACGTCAGGGCCGGCTCATTATAATTTGCACTACGTATTTTCTTAGTAGCGATGGAAGCACAAGCGATAGCCTGCGCATTTTGCCTGGAACGCTGCATGATCATCATGCACAATACTTACAAGGCAACGTTCCGTGCATGTCGCGCGGTCGTTTGCACTCGCGCTTCCATTCCTACTAACAAAGATTAATGAGCCGGCCCTGGTTTAGACGTAACCACAACTCACTTCCTTGAAATCCTTATGCTAAGATAAAGCACTTTTACAAAGTTCAGCAAGGTTATTCAATGTCACAAAAAAATTTAAATTATGCAATACTCTCTTTAATTACTGTTGCACTCATTATTGGCGGTTATTTTTATTGGCGACATGAAAAAATATATCCTAATACAGATGACGCTTATATCGAAGCGCACGTCATTGATATTGCACCGCAAGTGAATGGCATTATCGAAAAGGTCTTTGTGCAAAATCAGCAGCATGTCACGACACATCAATTACTGTTTACGATTGATCCAAAACCATTTCAAATTGCGCTGCAAAAAGCAGAGGCGAATGTACAGAATACCATTCTACAAGTACAAGCCGCGCAAAATGCGGTTAATGCAGCACAAGCTGCACTGGCACAACGACAAGCGCAATTGATCGACACACAAAAAAATTATGAACGCATCATGCCGCTCGTGAAAAAAGGGTATTACGCAAAATCAGGCGCTGATACCGTCACGCGTGAATTAACGGTTGCCAAACAAGCGGTCATTGCAGCAAAAGATGATTTGGCAGAAGCCATCGCAAAACGCGGTCAAGAGGGCGATCAAAATGCGCAAATAATCGCTGCAAAAGCAGCCGTTGCACAAGCCACTTTGGATGTGCAATATACGAATGTTTACGCACCCGCAAACGGACAATTGGCACAAATGACAGTACAATCGGGACAAACAGTCACCGCGTATCAATCTTTATTTTCACTCGTTGAAGATCACACGTGGTGGGCTATGGCGAATATGAAAGAAACGAATTTAAATCGCGTCCATATCGGACAGAAAGCGGTTGTTCAAGTGGATATGTATCCTGTACATCCCTTTCATGGCATCGTAAAAAGTATTAGCCCCGGCAGCGGATCCAGTTTCGCTTTATTACCCGCTGAAAATGCAACTGGCAACTGGGTGAAAGTCACGCAACGTTTTCCCGTGCGCGTGGAAATACAGAGTCCCGATCCACATTTTCCACTACGTATTGGCGCAAGTTGCACAGTGACAATTGATACAAAATCATGAATAATCCCTTTCAAAATATTAGCGCTCGACAAAAAACATTAATCATTGTGACGATTATGTTAGTCGCAGTGCTTGAAGTATTAGATTCGACGATTGTGAATGTTGCATTGCCAAATATGATGCCATCACTCAACGCCAATCAAGATCAAATTACGTGGGTATTAACGTCTTATGTCGTTGCGGCTGCCATGATGTTACCTCTCACTGGCTTTCTCAGTAATCGCATCGGCATTAAAAATTTATTATTAGTTGATATCGCTGGATTTTTAGTGAGTTCATTTTTGTGCGGCACTGCAAATGCTTTAAACATGATGGTTTTTTATCGACTTTTACAGGGTGGATTTGGTGCCGCCTTAATCCCTTTATCGCAGTCTATTTTGCGAGAAAGTTTTCCGCTCGAAGAGCAAGGGAAAGCGATGGCCATTTGGGGATTGGGCATTATGGCCGCGCCTGTGTTTGGTCCCACACTCGGTGGATACATTGTGGCGCATGCGTCATGGCGTTGGATTTTTTATTTAAATGCACCCATTTGTTTTTTAGGGTTAATCATGACGCTCATCGTGATTCCCCAAACTGAAAAAACACCACAAAAAATAGATTATATCGGCATTTTTTTAATGTTTGTGGGTATTGGATGTTTGCAAATATTTTTGGATCAAGGCAACTCAAACAACTGGTTTCGTTCTAATTATATTTTATTGATGGCAGTCATCAGCGTATTTTCGATGACATTATTTATTATTCGCTCACTCTCACACAAAACGCCTGTCATCACACTCTCTATTTTTAGAGACCGTAATTTTACCTTATCCACTATTTTACTGGCGTTATATTGCGGTTGTTTATTTGGATTCGTTACTTTGCAACCGATCATGCTTGAAAATTTATTTCATTACAACACCATGCTCGCGGGCGAAACAATGATTGCCATTGGATTGTCTAGCGCGGTGTCTATGGGAATCTCTTCGTTTTTAATGAACCGGTTCAACGTTAAAATTATTTTAATCGTTAGCATTTTATTTTCTGCCTTCGCGACATTTCAATTTTCAAAAATCTCATTGGTTGCGACGCAAATGGATTTTATCATCGACAATTTATTTTTTGGTTTTGGTTTGGGATTATTTATGGTTCCACTCACAACCTATTCATTAGCAACGTTACCAAAAAAAAATATTACCGAAGCAGCTGGATTATTTTCTTATGGGCGAATGCTGGGTACTTCTGTTGGCGTATCACTCCTTAGCACACTCATCGCACGTGAAACACAAATTAATTGGTTGCAATTGAATGAACATGTTTCCGTCTTTAATCATAATTTTCGGATGTGGTTGTATCGACAACATTGGGGTTCACACAATCCCAAAGCGCTTGTTTTACTGCAAAAAAATTTATTGGCACAATCGAGCATGATTGCGTTTGTGGATGCCTTTTATTTAATGAGTATTTTATTGATTTGTTTTATTCCGCTTGTTTTATGCTTAAAAACAGTGGCATTGAAAGAGGGTACGGTGAATACGGGGCATTAGGTTATGGCTTTTTAGTAGCGAAGAGAAGCGCGAGTGATAACGACCGCAACGTTTGTGTGGAGCGTTGTTTGCTAAGTATTTCGATAATGACTTTGCAGCGTTCCGGTCAGATTGCGCAGGCGTATCGCTTGTGCTTCCATCAACTTCGAATAAGACTCGATCAGCGCCAATAGAACAGGGCAAAACCAAAGGAGAACCCAATGAACTGTTTATTTTGTAAAATTTCGTCAGGAGAAATCGCAACACCCTTCATTTATCAAGATGACCATATCGTTGCATTTAATGATATTGCGCCTCAAGCACCGCATCACATTTTAATTATTCCCCGCAAACATATCGAAACCATCAATGATATTCACACAGAAGATACTGCATTAATTGGCAATATGATGCTCATTGCAAAAAAAATTGCGCATGATTTAAATATCGCAGAGCCTGGCTATCGCGTTTTAATGAACTGCAATAAAAATGGTGGACAAGCGGTTTATCATATTCATTTTCATTTGCTGGGTGGACGTCAGATGGCTTGGCCGCCAGGATAATTCTGTTATACTGCCTTCATTTTATACAAATTACGAGAGCAATATGTCCGAAACAGACATTTCACCTGAAAAAATAGATGAAAAAGCCATTGCGGCTGATGAAATCATGGAAGCACAATTCGCACACATGATTCGCGCATTGGGCGATGATCCCACACGCGAAGGTATGTTAAAAACACCGAAGCGTGCGCGTCAAACCATGCAATTTTTAACACAAGGGTATCGCGAAGATTTAAATAAGATCATCAATGATGCGATTTTTGAAACGCACATGGATGAAATGGTGATCGTGAAAGATATTGAATTGTATTCGCTGTGCGAACATCATTTATTGCCTTTTATTGGGAAATGTCATGTTGCATATTTACCAGACGGGAAAGTATTAGGATTATCGAAAATTGCACGTATCGTGGATCATTTTGCAAAACGATTTCAAATTCAAGAAAATTTAACGGCGCAAATTGCGCAATCTATTTTGGACATTACACACGCAAAAGGCGTTGGCGTGATTATTGAGGCCAAGCATTTATGCATGATGATGCGCGGTGTTGAAAAACAAAATTCAAATATGATCACATCGATGATGCTCGGTCGTTTTCGAACGGATGATCGCACGCGGAGTGAGTTTTTGAATTTGGTGAGATAGTTGTTTGGGAGTTTGCGCGCTTGCTAACGCGCGCGCTTCTATCGCTGCTAACAGTGACGTCAATACATAACTGTCATTCTATTAACAAAGAGAAAAGCACGCAGTCCTCTGGTCTAATCATTTCACTATTAGCAGCGATAGAAGCGCGCGCGTTAGCAAGCGCGCAAACAACACGCAACACCTAAACATATTCAAAAAACAATATTCAAAAAACAAATTGAATTTCAAAAATTCCCTCGTTATACTTCCCACTCCTTTAGCCGAGGTGGCGGAATTGGTAGACGCGCCGGACTCAAAATCCGGTGATGGTGACATTGTGGGGGTTCGAGTCCCCCCCTCGGTAAAATCAAAAATTTATTCTTCCCTATCAGCACCCTACTCCTAAAAATATTCGCAAAGCAGAGCCTTTTCTCGCACCAACCGTATTACTGAAACAATACTGTTACAAAACTCCCTTCCAGTTACATACCGTTACACACTGAGCCTCGCTTTTTTATGATCACTTTTATTACACTGGCCTCAAGTTAAAAAACACTTTTGATGAGTGGGAGATGTGATGAGAAATAATATATGTCAATTTTTTTATGGTCGAACCTTAACGACAGACGAAATAACCATCGTTAAAGCACTTGAAACAATCTCAACACCAGAGCATATAGCGCAACTCAAAGAAATGTCATTTTCTGGGTCTCTGATTAGAGCCGTATCAACCGCCCTATTTCATTACACATTTGATAATAACCAACACCATATTGGGAAACTGAATAGAATGTACAGGGCACACTGCACCCAAGAAAATGGACCTCAGTATGTGCTTGACCACATGGGTTTGAATACCATTAAAGAAGCGTTAGACGTTATTAGAGAAATCATCAAGCACGTAAAAAACAATCCTGAAAACGCAAGGATTGCTTCAAGTTCACGTATTCATTATTTGTTAAAGCAACTTCAAATAACGACCGTTGCTGTGACACCGCAACTTTCCGCCGCTAGTTTAGCCGATGTTGTAGTGAGTACAGCACCACTCATAGAACAAACCGCCCGTGCCAGCACAACAATGCGGCAGGTTGTGTAAAATCAGCAAATGGATGGATTTGTGGACGCGCAGGGAGAATTGCGAAAGCAATTTGTAATCAGCAATTCGGCCAATTCGGGCGGTCTGTGATTTATCCAGAATCTGCTATAGTTGCCTTGTATAGCATGTTGACTAGGAGGGGTTATGAATAATATTGTGATTCGTTTTCTTGTTGTTGCTGCAGCATGTGCTCCAGCACTTTCGATCGGATGTCATTATAATTATGTGCAATCAACGAGCGGCGTGAATTCTGGAATTCATAATTTTAACCCACCCGCGACAATTTGTGCTCAAGGCGGCGCCGTTACTGTGAACTTAGCGCAGGCGATGCCTAATCAACGCGTGATCTTATACGTTAACAAGCCAGCCGGGGGCTGCGTGCTTCCCTCAACTCTGTCTGTTCAAGGATCTGCTGGCGTCACCCCATCACGGGGGAATGCGTCTTATCATGACAATGAACCAACAGGTGCGATGTATATATGGT
>Ga0155584_1105_pt1 | contig 15066 bp, 14 predicted proteins | sample RifCSPhighO2_12_FD_107241 | JGI IMG/M metagenome (GOLD analysis project Ga0155584, IMG submission 107241) | Gammaproteobacteria bacterium RIFCSPHIGHO2_12_FULL_40_19
CTTTTAGGGACTCTCAAACGCCATTGTCCACTATATTTTGTAGAAATGCCTGGTTCGGGAATAGAATCCCCAAAGCTTTTTGCTGTTTTTATCCAAGATTTCATTGCAGATTCAGCCTCATTTAATGCTTCTTCGACTGTTTCACCGTCCGCTATGCATCCTGGCAAATCTGGAAATTCTACTAAATAACCACCGCCTTCCTCTTTCGTTAGAGGACGAACCGTGACAGGATATTTTAAGCTACTCTTCATTTATGCCTCCTATCTGAGTATTTAATAAATCAATAAATTTTTGTATGTATATTGGTTTCACGGGTTTATGAGCAGGTACAGTCAATTTTTCACCATTTGTAAATCGAAACGTAACATGGCTTGTACCAGGCTGGCGATAATCAATTTTATAGCGTTTTGCTATTGTTTGAATGTCTTCAATCCGCCAATCACGTGGATTGTGCCGCATTTTTTGCAATAACTTTTCTATTTTGCCCATGGAAATATGGTACCTCATATGGAACCACTTTTGCAATATCTTTGCGCTTGCGAATCCGAAAGACATGCAATTGATAGGTTGCAAAAACAGTATTGGGTATGCTTACTATGCGATCATAATTTATTTAGGTAAATAAATTAAAATATTGTTTTTAATTTCTTCTGCGGCATCAATTAAATTCCATTTATCATATGCTAATCGAGTTTTATTTTCTACTATTGGCATATCATAAAGGGATTGTTTTAATTCGTTTGACAACAAGGGTCCGATATCATCTAAGAATGAGTGTTCTGTTAATTTTAGATCTATATTGTCTATGAATAGTCTCTTGTTAATAATTTTGCCTTCATGTTCCATGTAGCGTAGAAACACTCGAATTGATTCTTTGACATCAAAGTCTGTTTGTTTTAATGCTAGCCATAAATCGAATACATCACGTCCCTTGTTTCGTTGATACAATGCACGTAGTTTTGTAGCAATTAATTCTTCCAAATGAAACGTATTAATTTTTGTACTACCTGAAAACCAATCTGATTCCATCGAATAATTTTTCGATAAGCGATCAAGTACTATGAAATTTTCTCGAATATTTATTTTTATCTTGATGCGTAGTTGCAAACTTTGCAAACCCTCTGGATTAAAATAAAACATAAGTTTAAAACTACGCGCTGTTCTTGTTGTGTTTGGTTTACCTAACCATGGCTCAAGACGATTTCGTAACGCATCAATAATATCTTTAATGGCTCCTTTGCTTGTTCTAACTAAATCTATATCTTCACTGTACCTTGCTGGTGGAGAGAAAAATAATTTATGTAGAGCAGTGCCACCACGAAAGGCAAGTTCCTTATTAAGAAAGGGATCAGAGAAAATTTCTATAAGTATTCTTGATAAAATCAAATCTTGCTCAACTTGCATATCATTAGGCCAAGGAGCTATTGATCGCCACTGTGTAATTTGTGCGATTGGTATCATTCATCAGGTTCCACTTTGGTGTTTACAATAATTTTCCATTTTTTGCTTCGTAACAAAGGTCGATATGATATGTTAGATACTAAACGAGCCCAATGTAGATTTTCTTCAGAGAGAATTTTAGCTATCCTGTTAGCCAACTGATTAAATCCTAAAAATTCTAATAAATAACCTAAGCGTTGAAGCCAAAACAATTCCGAGTTAATTTTGGTTAATTCTATCACCTTTGTTATATCGATTTTTTCAGCGAGCTCCATCAAAACGGTCGCAACGTTGTTAATTCCTGCCGCATGTTGTGGCATAGTAACAATATCACAAGCAATTACTTCTGGAGTAGCAACGTCGATTGTTCCTGCGTAGGTATTAAATTTTTGGGTTGGTATTGTAGCAGTATTTTTATTTGCAATAAATTCAATATATACGCGTCCACATCGGATTGGTAACCGATTTCGTGATGTTACAACTTGAAAGCGCTGAGGTTTTTGATGCGCAGCACCATAATATTGTGCAGCGCTTAGAAATCCAACATAGTAAGGTTGATTTAGGTATTTCATTAAATCTGGAATAAACATATCTGGAGGTAAACAGCCAAGAATCTGATATTCGGGTAACAAAATTAAATAAAATCCTCTAGCAGGGCTAATTACTAGCTTATTCAATCGGAGGCGTCTGAGGGCATTTATAGTTGCTATTTTGGTGAGAGCAAGGCTTTTTTCTGCTTCTTTAATAGTGAAGTAGTAGCGACCTTGTCTTCGAAGCTGGTTTATAAATTCATATGTCTTCATAGTTTAATAGCGTGTTAAAACTATTATAATATATCGTTTTTCGTTATATTGCAAAAGTTTTAACACATTTTTGCCATAAACTATAGATTAAAATCATTCGAGTCTAGCAGGCATAGATACTATATCTTTGGCGAACCAAGCAAAAATTAAATCTCTGCTAAATTTCCTTTCTCTTCTAACCATGCTTTACGATCATGCGCACGCTTTTTGGCTAATAACATATCGAGCATTTCATCGGTATTATCTTTTGGTTTCATAGTAAGTTGCATGAGACGACGTGTATCAGGATCCATGGTGGTTTCGCGCAATTGCATAGGATTCATTTCACCTAAACCTTTAAAGCGAATGACGTTAATTTTTGGTTTCTTTTCTTTATACTCAGCTGAAATGCGATCAAGAATTCCCTGTTTTTCAGCTTCATCCAGTGCGTAATAAACTTCTTTACCATGATCAATGCGAAAAAGTGGCGGCATGGCAATATAAACATGTCCAGCCTCAACTAAAGGACGAAAATGTTTAACAAACAATGCGCACAGCAATGTTGCAATATGATTACCATCGGAATCGGCATCAGCTAAAATACAAACTTTAGCGTAACGCAAATCATCCAATTGACTGGATCCTGGATCAACGCCAATGGCGACAGAAATATCATGAATTTCTTGTGAGGATAAAACTTCATTTGAGTCTACTTCCCATGTATTCAGAATTTTCCCACGAAGCGGCATCACCGCTTGGAATTCTCGATTGCGCGCTTGTCGTGCCGAACCACCAGCGGAATCGCCTTCCACTAGAAATAATTCACTTCGTTTGACATCTTGCTGTGAGCAATCAATTAATTTACCTGGTAAAGCGGGGCCTGAAGTTACTTTTTTACGAGCAACTGTTTGTGCCGCTTTTAAGCGCTTTTGTGCGTTTGAGATGGCAAGATTAGCAATCGTTTCACCGAGAGCAACATGTTGATTGAGCCATAAACTAAACGAATCTTTTACTACGCCAGACACGAAGGCAGAACATTCGCGTGAAGATAGACGTTCTTTAGTTTGTCCAGAAAATTGTGGATCGTGTAGTTTGACAGAAATAACGTGAGCACATTGATCCCAGACATCATCAGGGCTTAGTTTCACACCGCGTGGTAGTAAATTACGAAATTCACAAAACTCACGCAAGGCTTCAGATAATCCCACTCGAAAACCAGAGACATGCGTTCCACCTAAAGGCGTAGGAATTAAATTGACATAACTTTCATTGACCATTTTATCGCTATCAATTACCCAGGTGATTGCCCAATCGACCGCTTCGCGTTCGCTGGCAAAAGATCCTAAAAAAGGTTCGTCAGGAATATGCTCAGCTTTTTCAAGCGCTTCTTCTAAATAATGGCTCATGCCATTTTCATAGTACCATTCCAATGTTTCATTCGTGTTTTTATCTGTAAAAGTCACCTGCAACCCTGGACAAAGTACCGCTTTTGCACGCAAGGTATGTTTTAATTTGCTAGTGGCGAATCGAACGGAATCAAAATATTTATCATTAGGCCAAAAGTGCACGCTTGTTCCGGTTTCACCTTTAGCGGCTGGCCCAATTTTTTTCAATTCAGATGTTTTATCACCATTGGCAAATGTCATGGTGTAAATATTGCCATTACGTTTAATGGTAACCTCTAATTTTTTTGATAAAGCATTCACTACTGAGATGCCCACACCATGTAATCCACCAGAAAAACGGTACTGTTTATTTGAAAATTTTGCGCCGCTATGTAGGCGAGTAAGAATCAATTCAACGCCAGAAACTTTCTCTTCTGGATGAATATCCACTGGCATGCCACGACCATTATCAGTGACTTCTAAAGAATTATCTTTATGCAAGATAACATCAAGACGTTTAGCATGACCTTCTAGTGCTTCATCGACGCTATTATCAATCACTTCATGAGCCAAATGATTAGGGCTGGTCGTATCGGTATACATGCCTGGACGGCGACGCACGGGTTCAAGGCCACTCAATACTTCGATGGCTTCAGAGGTGTAAGCAGATTTAGATTTCTGCGGAGTTATTTTTTCAACCATAATTTTTTTAACCATTCTCGGTTAAGTTGTAACCATAATAAGGAAATAATGACCGGAGCAGTTTTAATTTTACCTTCTCTAAACAGGGCCAGTGCTTCATCAAGCGATAATGAGAAAGCCCGGATATCTTCATTTTCTTCCAGTAATCCATGTATGCCGCCAGCTTCATGAGCATCGACTCGGCCACAAAATATATTTAGATATTCATTGCTGCCACCGGGACTGACAAAATAATCGCAAATGGGATAAAGGTCTAGTATTTTGCAGCCGGCTTCTTCTTCTGCTTCCCTGATGGCAACATCTTCAACTTTTTCTGTATCATATACACCGGCTACTATTTCAATTAACCAGGGACTTTGTGGATTGGCAATCGCACCGATACGAAGTTGTTCGATCAAAATAACTTGATCAAGGACAGGGTCGTAAGGCAAGACAGCAGCAGCTGATTTGCGCTCCAAAATTTCGCGCGAATAAGGGCTACTCCAAGTATCATTAAATAAGCGATGACGAATATGATAGCGCGCAAGGCAAAAGATACCTTTATAAAGTACTTCGCGTTTTATAATTTCATAATCACTATGTGAAAAAGGTATGAACGGATCATTCATGCTTACGATGCTTGGCTTTTAGTTTATTTTCTAGCTCTTTAAGTTTTTTTTCTAATTCTTCTAATTTTTTGCGAGTTCGCAATAATACTTTACTTTGTGTATCAAATTCTTCACGTGTTACTAGCTCTAGTTTAGAAAATGTGCTAATTAGAATGCGGTGACAGCTTTTTTCAAAATCTTTTTTAAATGCCATAAGATTGGATGGAATAGCTTCACATAATTGATCTACTAAATTTTTTAAATCGACTTTAGACATAGTATCAATCCATTTTTTTAATGGTTATAGTATAACGTGTTTTATAATAAATAACCTCTACCAATGACAAAACGACACTTGATTATTGCGACTCGTCAAAGTCCCCTTGCTCTTTGCCAAGCGGAACTTACTAAGGCTATGCTTTTAGCGCTTCATCCATCTCTCTCAATTGAGTTATTAGGGATTACCACACAAGCGGATAAGCATTTAGATGTCACTTTGACAACAATTGGTGGGAAGGGCCTATTTGTCAAAGAATTAGAAGAAGCGTTACTGGCAGGAAGAGCAGATATAGCGGTGCACTCAATGAAAGATGTTCCGATGGAATTACCATCTGGATTATGCTTACCAGTAATAAGTGAGCGACAGGATGCACGCGATGTATTCTTATCTAAGCAATATGCGTCTCTTGCCCAATTACCTAGAGGAGCACGATTAGGAACAGCTAGTTTGAGACGACAAGCACAGGTTTGCGCAATCCGTCCAGATATTGAGCTGAGAGATTTACGTGGAAATATCCATACCAGAATTAATCGGCTAGATCAGGGAGATTTTGATGCTATTATTTTGGCGAGCGCTGGAATAAAACGCATGGAACTTGAAGGGCGGATACGTAGTTATTTTTCAGTTGCAGAGATGTTGCCAGCGGCTGGACAAGGAGCTTTAGGAATTGAATGCCGCGAAGAAGACGAGCATGTTAAAGCAATGATTGCACCGCTTAATCATGCGATCACGCATATATGTGTGTTGGCAGAGCGTGCACTCTGTCGTCGCCTAGGCGGAGGTTGTCAATTGCCCGTTGCTTCTTATGCTGAAATTCATCATGATGTTTTAATTTTACATGGATTGGTAGCTAGTCGAGATGGCCTTCATATTCTTCGTGCTCAGCAGCAGGGTACGAGTGCGCATGCAGAAAGTATAGGCATACGAGTAGCTGAAGTATTATTGCAACAAGGTGCGGATAAAATTTTAGATGCGTTTTTAGGAGTTTAATCATGTATATTGCTTATCTTGTCATAGCGCTGATCATTTTATTTTTATTATTGAATATTTTTCATGTATTACGCGAATATGAACGTGCTGTTGTGTTTACCTTGGGCCGTTTTTGGAAAGTGAAAGGTCCAGGCTTAATTGTGATCATTCCATTTATTCAGCAAATTGTCAGAATTGAATTGCGGACGGTAGTGATGGATGTTCCACCTCAAGATGTCATTTCTCGGGATAATGTTTCAGTGCAAGTTAGTGCGGTCGTATACTTCCGAGTGATTGATCCAGAACGTGCAGTGATTCAAATTGAAGATTTTATTGCGGCAGTTAGTCAATTGGCACAAACCACTTTGCGTTCAGTGTTAGGACAACACGAACTGGATGATATGCTTGCTGAAAGAACAAAACTAAATACTGATATCCAAAAAATTCTAGATGAGCATACAGATGCTTGGGGAATAAAAATCAGTATGGTAGAAATTAAACGAATTGATATTAATGAAAGTATGGTACGTGCCATTGCACAACAAGCTGAAGCCGAACGCGAGCGACGGGCAAAAGTAATTTATGCGGATGGCGAATTACAAGCATCCAGAAAATTACTTGAAGCTGCGCAAGTCTTATCGCAACAATCCGAAGCATTGCAATTGCGTTATTTACAAACTTTATCAAATATTGCGAGTGATAAAACCTCGACTATTGTTTTTCCTGTACCAATAGAATTGATGTCGATGTTTACTAAAGAACAAAGAACTAGTAAAAACCCTTAATCAACACGCATCATCACTTTAAATGATTTCTACAGGATCAACATCTAACGTCCATTTTACGGGATAGGATTTCCCGAAATTTTCGATTTGTTGAATCAGTTGTTTCAAAAATGTTTGTAGAGCTTGTCGTTTAGCAGCTCGTATTAACAAATGTTTGCGAAATAAGCCTTTTCGCTTACTGAGTAAAGCAGAGACGGGGCCGAGCATGTTAATGGTGGGTATGTCTATACTCAATGTTTTAATATGAAGAAGAAAATGTATAACATTTTCTTCGATGGGAGCTTCTGCGCGAAATACTGCAAAATGAGCAAATGGTGGTAAGTAGCCTTGTTCGCGTTCGGTTAATAATGTATGCGCAAACTGTGAGTAATTCCCTTTGGTTAATGTTTGCAGTAAAGAATGTTCAGGATGATGGGTTTGTACGAGTACGACCCCCGGTTTTTCTGCACGACCTGCCCGACCTGCAACTTGAGTGAGTAGTTGTCCCATTTGTTCGGTTGCGCGAAAATCTGCACTGAATAAACCACCATCCGCGTCGATGATTCCCACTAAAGTGACTTGCGGAAAGTGATGTCCTTTCGCTAACATTTGTGTACCTAGCAAAATAGCTTTTGGATGAGAATGAATTTTGTCTAACAGGTTTTGCATTGTCCCTTTCCGCTTGGTGCTGTCTTTATCTATGCGGATGATAGGGACATCAGGAAAAGTTTCGATTAGTTTCTGCTCTAATTTCTGTGTCCCCACCCCAATGGGAAGTAAAGAATTTTCATTACATTTTTCACAACTCGTTGGAATGATTCGTTTGGCATCACAATAATGACAATGTAAGCGTTGTGGTGAATGGTGATAAACCATACGAGCATCGCATCGATGACAGTTAATAATATGCTGACATTGTGTGCAATACATAACGGGTGCAAAACCGCGTCGATTAAGAAAAAGCATGACTTGATTGTTTTGATGCAAATGATCTTGCATTGTTTGTAATAAGGGCGTGGACAGACCTTCTTTAGTAGGAGACGTATGCAAATTAATTATTTGAACATTTGGTAATTGGGCATTGCCTGCTCGTTTCGGTAATAATAAATGCTCGTAGCGATTGCGTTTCGCATTAAGCAGTGATTCAAGCGAAGGTGTGGCCGACCCAAGTATGATAGGAATATTGTTTAATCTTGCTCGCATTACTGCTAGATCTCGAGCATGATAACGAAAGCGATCTTGTTGTTTAAATGAGGAATCATGTTCTTCATCGACTATTATCAATCCTAAATTTTTAAATGGTGTAAAGATAGTTGATCGAGTGCCGATAACAATCCGAATATTTCCAGATTGTGCAGCAAGCCACGCTTGTAAGCGTTCAGATTCCGAAAGATTTGAATGTAAAGCAGCAATAGGTAATTGAAATCGCGCACGAAATCGTGCAATAGTTTGTGGTGTTAAATTTATTTCAGGAACAAGAACTAAAATTTGTTTGCCATCTTGGAGCAATTCCGCCATGACTTGTAAATAAATTTCCGTTTTTCCACTTCCAGTGACACCATCCAATAAAAATGTTTTAAAGTTATTTTTTTCTGCACAAATAGTGGTAATAGCATGTTGTTGTGAGGCATTTAGTTGAGGTTGGGTATCGCGGGAGCTGATTGGAGAAAGAAAATTATTATCAAATGAAATGGGCAATTTGCCTTTTCTTAAACTGGAAGGTAGGGCGTTTGTTAACACCTCACCTAATGAACAATGATAATAATCAGATGCCCAATGACAGAGTTGATAAATATCAGGTGAAAAAATTGAGGCATCATCCAGTATGGCTAATGCGGCCTTAAGCTTTTGATAAGGAACGGAAGATTCTTGGACAATTTCAATTAATATTCCTACTAATGTACGAGATTGAAACGGTACTTTGATGCGAATACCCGGTGTCAATTGCTGAGATGGGACAGAATCTGGCGGCAAATAGTCGAAGAGACGTCGCAATGGCGTAGGTAAGGCGAGACGCAAGATGCTGTTTTTATGCATTTATTACTCTGTTAGAAAATTCTATAAGATGTATAATAATAGGTAAACGCAGACGAAGTAAGGGGAATTTTAAAATGGGTACGATAGATTTTAATGATTTAGAAAAAATTCTTAAGTCAATTTTAGCAGAACTTGAAACAGCTGGTTTGCTTAAAGGACTGAACATAAATAAGCAACAATTAATACAAGATGTATCATTTCAACTAGCAGGTAAAATAAATGTTGCAGATTTGAAGAATAATAAAGAAATGCAAAAAATGCTTGGCTTAGCAATTATTTTTCGCGCTGTTTCACCTAAATTTCCTGAACCAGAATTAAATTATGAAAAGTTTTTTGAAGAAAAAAATGATAGAAAAGAAGTAAAGGATGATTTAAAAAATGAATTAAAAAAGTTTTTTTTAGCGATGAACGAACTGACTAATAATCCGAAACATAAAATGACTCCTAAACAGATCGATGAATATGCTGAAAAAATAGCTGAAAAGATAACAAATAATTATATGTTAGGCGATCAAAATAAAATAGGAATGAACCAGTTATTTACTGATTCGATCAGTGAATTGTATTTGCGTACTTTAAATGGCGGTGATAATCCAAGCATAGCAGGTGAAATCAATTATCCTATTAATGGACCTATTATGGGCAATTTAATTGGCATACCTACTCAATCAGTACAGTCAACTGCTAAAGATACGCGCACATTTATGAGTGATCAAGGTAGCTATAATCCGGATAAAGAAAATGCGGCTTCAGAAGCCACTGCTCTTTTAAGTGCCGTTAGTCAGGGATTAAGTGAAGTTCTCAATATGAATAATACTCCGAGACTCACTCCATCCGGTTCTCAATCTAAATGACGGAATCAAATTCTATTCAAAAATTATTACAACAATTATCTGCAGGTTTTACTGCTATTCCATTTAATCAAATGTTAGGATTGCATCTAGATCAATTAACAGCAGATCACGTGGCAATGAGTTTCAAAATGAAAAATGACCTCGTAGGTAATTTTTTTTACGGTATTCTGCATGGCGGTGTGATCTCTTCGGTGCTAGATATGGCGGGTGGTATGGTCGTGATGGCATCCAGTATTCAAAAGAACCCAACTGCTTCAGTGGAAGAATTATCAGAAATTTTAAGTAAATGTTCGACGATAGATTTGCAAATTAATTATCTACGTCCTGGTAAAGGCGAACTATTTATTACCAGAGCAAATTTAATGAAAAGTGGCAATAAAATTTCTTTTACTCGAATGGAATTATATAATCAAGATAATATATTGATAGCGATGGGAAGCGGAACTTATACAAATTGAACAAAAAGCTGTTAGATAACTTAAAGGACTTATCATGCATCACATTTTAGTGATTGGTGCGGGAAAGATTGGTTCGCTTATTGCTCATATGTTATCTCATTCCAGTCATTATTTTGTTTGTTTAGCTGATAAGCAAGCCAATACTCCAAATTTACGACGTTTGAAAAATCTGCCTAATTATAAGTTTATTCAATTGAATGCTGATGATGTAAATGAAATTTCTGAAGTGATTAAGACTCATCAAATCGAAGCAATTATTTCCTCGCTTCCCTATTATTGTAATGTACCGATTGCCAAAGTGGCTGCGACGCATCATTTGCACTATTTTGATTTGACAGAAGACGTACAAACCGCTCAAGACATCCGTCATCTTGCCAAGAATGCGAAAGGTGCATTTGTTTCTCAATGTGGATTAGCGCCAGGAGTAATTAGTATTATTGCTAATCACTTAATGAAAAATTTTCCGGAGTTAGATACTGTAAAGCTTAGAGTAGGTGCATTGCCAATTAATATTAGTAATGCCTTACAATATTCATTAACATGGTCAACAGATGGTTTAATCAATGAATATGGTAACTTATGCCACGCTATTGAAAATGGCAAAGAAGTGAGTTTGCTTCCTTTAGAAGGGTTAGAAGAAGTTAAAATTGATGGATTAACCTATGAAGCTTTCAATACTTCCGGTGGCTTGGGAAGTTTGGCTAAAACCTACTATGGAAAAGTAAAACATTTGAGTTACAAAACTATTCGTTACCCAGGGCATTGTTCAAAGATTAAATTTTTAATGAATGATTTGAAATTAAATGATGATAGAGATGCATTAAAGAAAATTTTTGAGCGTGCATTGCCAAAAACATTTCAGGATGTTGTATTAGTTTATATATCGGTAACAGGAACCAAAGAAAGTCAATTCATTGAAGAAAGTTATGTGAAAAAGTTTTATTCAAAGAAATTAGAAAAATATCGTTGGTCTGCCATACAATTGACTACGGCTTCAGGTATTTGCGCCATTGTCGACATTGTTTTGAATAATGTTGACAAATATCATGGATTTGTTGTTCAAGAAGAATTTTCATTTGATGAGCTAGTTAGCAATCAATTTGGTTCATTTTATGCTTGAATTAGTTACTATTTTGCAAGGTTAACAAGAATGGAATTATTATCTACTCTTAACATTCACTCTCAAAATTTTGGTGCGAGTACGGGATTACATTGGTGGTCACAAAATAAAAATTTAGGTGAAATCCATTCTCTTAATCCAGCCAATGGTGAACGTATTGCGTCGATTTATCGTGCATCTAAAGAAGATTATCAACATATCATTAAGGAAGCTGAAAATACATTTTTAGCTTGGCGGCAAGTGCCTGCTCCAAAACGTGGTGAGCTTATACGGGCGATCGGCGATGAATTGCGTCAACAAAAAGATTTTCTCGGTACGTTGGTGTCTTTGGAAATGGGTAAATCTAAGCAAGAAGGAGATGGTGAAGTACAAGAAATGATAGATATGGCTGATTTTGCAGTTGGCCAATCCAGAATGCTATATGGTAACACTATGCATTCAGAACGCGGCCAACATCGCATGTACGAACAATGGCATCCTCTCGGTGTTGTCATGGTAATGAGTGCATTCAATTTTCCAGTAGCTGTTTGGTCATGGAATGCATTTATTGCAGCTATTTGCGGTAATACAGTGATTTGGAAACCGTCGCCTAAAACTTCTTTATGCGCCATCGCGATTCAACATATTTGTAATCGTGTCTTAGATACTTTTGGTTATCATGGACTTTTTTCATTGTTTATAACAGATGACAATAAAATCATTCAAGAAATAGTGAATGATGGTCGTATTCCCTTAGTATCTTTTACGGGATCAACTGTTGTTGGTCGGGAAATAAGTGGGATGGTTGGCAAGCGTTTAGGAAGAACTTTATTAGAACTGAGTGGCAATAATGCCATCATTGTTGATGAACATGCCGATTTTCATTTAGTTATACCGGCTGTAGTTTTTGGAGCAACAGGCACAGCAGGACAACGTTGCACTAGTACCAGAAGATTAATTATTCATGAAAGTATTTATGAAAAATTAGTTAACGCACTAATCAAGGCGTACAAAAAAATTTCTATTGGTGATCCACTGGATCAAAAAAATTTAATGGGCCCGCTAATTGATCAACAGGCAGTAGATCAATTTGTTAATGCTGTGAATGCTGCAAAAAAACAAGGTGGAAAAATTTTGTTTGGCGGCAATAGTATAAAACGACCAGGATTTTTTGTGGAACCTACGATAATTGCTGCTGAAAATCATGACGAAGTTGTACAAAATGAAACATTTGCTCCTATTTTGTATGTGATGAAATATACAACTATCGATGAGGCTATTTCACTACAAAATCAGTCTCAGTTTGGTTTATCCTCTGCATTTTTTACTAATGATTTACGCCATGCAGAAACGTTTCTATCTGCATTAGGTAGTGATTGTGGTATTGCTAATATTAATATTGGTACGTCTGGTGCTGAAATTGGCGGAGCATTTGGTGGTGAGAAAGCGACAGGTGGTGGCCGAGAAGCTGGTTCCGATGCTTGGAAAGCTTATATGCGTCGGCAAACCAATACAATCAATTGGGGGATGACGCTGCCGCTTGCGCAAGGTATTAAATTTGAATTTTGAATTTTTAAGCAGGCATATTAAGAAATCACACACCCTGGCCCGCTGCGAGGATTTACTTCTTGCAGGAGATAGTTTGTTGGTTGCTGCAACTGCCGCTTAAGTTGTCTATGTTTGTGTGTGTGCGCCTGACAAAAGTTTTTAATGCACCGCACCGCCGTGCCAAATACGCTACCCCGACGCCCCGCTCAACGCCCCCGCGCCCACCGCCAATTATGTAACGAGAAACCGCCAACTGAGAATCAAAAAAGTCAGAATCCCCCAAAACTTCCGTGGACCTCGTCACCTTCTTTTTACCTTCCATGACGTCAAAAAAAGCATCCTTTTCATTTAACGCCATCGCAACAAAATACGGCGCGCGACTTTCTATCAAGCCAAACACACATCGCCAATAACATCCGCGCTGATTCCACTTTTTATCTTCATTTTTGAATTTGTCAAAACCATCCTCATATGTATCTATGCAATCAATAATGATTTGCAGATCTAAATGCACACCCGTTGTGCGCCCATCTGTTGGTGCCAGGCTCTTTGTTAATGCTTGTAGCGCTGCCCTTGTCGTATCATTCATTATATTTTGACCATTAATGAAAGCTATCGTTGTATCCGCTGCTATCGTTTTTATGAGTGAATCAAATACGGCACAGAAACTCTTCGCATTCTTAACACCATTAGGAAATTGATCATTGAACTGTTTTGCTTTGACATCATGTCCATATTTCGATTCAATACGCTGACCAATGGCTTCATATAACTCATGATCATACGCACCTAAAGCAAGTTGGAATAACGTACGACCAACATGCTTCTCTCCGACACAGGATGGATGCTTCTGCAAAGTGATGGCTGGAATCACTTGAAGTAATAAGTCAGGATCTTTATCAATTATCGCTAATGCTTCATCTATTCTGCCTTTCAAAATATACAAACCTGCTTGGTACAGTTTTTTCTGCATGGCATGGATGCGTGAATTAAAAAATGGAAGTGCTTGTTTCCCGATCAAATCAATACCGAGGCTTTTGTCAGCATAGCCATTTTGATCGAGGCGTTTAGCATTCTGTAAAGTAGCTTGACAGGCCATTGCCACATTGGCTTTATCGGAAGAAGAAAGATACTGCTCAATTTCTAATTGCACAGCATCAGGAAGTAATTCTAGCGGAAATCGGTTATTTGCCACGGCCACACCTCGTTGCTTATCTTATTATATTAGTCGTTATGTTGACAGAATAGGCTTAAGGGATGCTTAAATAAGTCAGGTTGAATTGGGAAAATTGGTCAAACTCCAGCTTAAGTGAATTAAACTTTCAAGTATTACGTTTTGATAATTTACAGTGTGACGATTAACGATGTATTTGAAATCATTGAAGTTTCACCGTTTTAAGTAATGAAGGAGCCTCCTCACCGTACCACATCAATCAATTGTTTGTCGGCAAATGACTCTGCTTTATCGCAATTTTTTGCAATTTTATTGTCATCTCTTTTATTGTCATCTCTTAAGCCTCCCTTAAGCCAAGACCGGTATAATTTTTGGACATAATTAGCTCTAAACAAACCAAATACAAAACGAAGAGAATAGTATGCCAACCATCAATCCTGACAAGGCCTTTGTCCAATTACCAGCAAAGCAGTATAAGGTTGATACCAACCTACCCATGCCAACAGATTGGCTCACACAGCTTGGCAGTCTCATTGCCGATGACATACTTCATTTAGATGATACACAAAAACTTTATCCCAATGATGAAGATCCGATTAAAAAAGAATTAACTCAAAAAACCGCGCTCTTTTATCATTTAAATCGCCACGCAGGTCCTGATTCGACTTATTCTTTGAAAGCGCTCTTGCATGAATCATTGCAAACGCTTTATAGGGTGCTCGCTGATCCCAAGACACCACCCGATCAAAAATATTCGTTGGCTGTGAAAATTGTTGAAGGTGCACCAAATTGTACGGCTGGATTTCATGATCGCTGCAATGAATGTATTCAGAGCTTAATTCAACCCGAGAATCTGGATGAAATGCTAGGCGTTATCCGCCAGAGTATTGTGAGTACGGCTGCAAACCAAACAACTGAGGAGGTCCACGCTTATAATCGTTTCTTTGTGGTGGCGCGCAACTTGGGTTATGGCGTACGTCCATTAAA